>Ga0114129_10001118_pt1 | contig 35388 bp, 29 predicted proteins | sample RhiMetdeltSRZDD1_FD_80071 | JGI IMG/M metagenome (GOLD analysis project Ga0114129, IMG submission 80071) | Populus rhizosphere microbial communities from Tennessee, USA - Rhizosphere MetaG P. deltoides SRZDD1 (version 2) (version 2) | ecosystem: Host-associated > Plants > Roots > Rhizosphere >...
CCCGGACCGACGGTGGCTCTGCCTCCCGAATAGTCGGCGGCCGAGACGAGCTTCGCCGCGGCGTCGTCGACGCGCAGCACGCCGCCGATGACCCTGGTCGCCTGCCGCAACAGCGGCTGCGGGTCGACCACGCCGCTCGGCAGGGGTGTGGCCGAAGGCGACGCGGGCACGAGCGCCTGTGGGCCAGATCGCACGTCGCCGCAGGCGATGAGCAAGACGGCGACCGCAGACGCGACGATGGAGCTGCGCACGCTTCTTAGACGCACGGAAGGCGTCAAACGTTGCGGCCTGGAGTCACTGTCCGGTGCGCGTGATGTTCACGATGAGGCCGCGGTGGTCCGACGAGAGATTGTTCTCGGCCGTCGTGTGCGCCTGCGCGCCGGCGACGCCGCGTCCCCAGACGTAGTCGATCCGCTGCCTCGGGTCCTGGCCGAGCGTCGTCGGCCCCGCCTGCTGTCCGAGGTCGGTGAAGCCTGCCTGATCGAACAGCTGGATCTCGATGGACGCGGGCTCCGCGTTGAGATCGCCCGCCACGACGACCGACGTCGCCTCTCCGATCTCTCTGAGGATGGTGCGCACCTGATCCTGTCGCACGAAGGTGCCGTCGCTGTTGTGATCCAGGTGCGTCCCCACGACAAGGAGATCGCCGATCCGCACGAACAGCGCGCCCCGCGGCTGATTGCGCATCGTCGGTCCGGGCGCATACGCAACGCGCTTGGTGACCTCCATCGGATACCTCGACAGCACCGCATTCCCATAGAGATCGCCGATCGTCGGCAGGAACGTGTAGTACATCTCAAGCCGCTGAGCCAACAGGGAGAGCACGTCGTGCTGCTCATCGATCATCCAGCCGCGCACCACCTCCTGCAGCACCAGGACATCGGGCCGCTCGCGATCGATCGTGGCCACGATGTCGTCGATCGACGGCACCTGACTCGCGTTGAAGCCCTGATGGATGTTGTAGGTCATGAGCCGGAACGTCGGCTTGGCCAGCTCCGGATCGGGCGTCGCGGGAGCGCTGATGAACGCGAGCAGCGGCACGGCGACCACGATCGCGGCGGCCGCGGCGGCGAGCGGCGCGCTGAGACGCACGCTCGGCGTCGGCGCGAGGAGCGCCGCGATCACGACGAGCGCCGTCGCCGCCCAGACCGCCGGTTGCAGCGCGAAGAAGGCGTAGAACCCGAAGGCCGCGCCGACGAACAGGAGCCAGCCAAAGGACAAGGCGAGCACGGCGCCCCGAGGCGACGCGACGGGGAGCTGCGGGACGCCCAGCAACGTCGCGGCGCAGATCACGAGGCCGGCCGCGAGAAGGAGGCCGCCGAGGAGCGCAACGAACGGCACGTGCGACCAGAGGAGCGCCGCGCCGGCCGCGAGCGCGGCCGCGCCGATGAAGCGGTTCGGACCGAAGCGGACAAGGCCGACGGCGCCGAGCGCGAGCCCCATGCCCAGTACGATCTGGCCGATCTGTGTCGCACGCGCGGGCTCCGGCCCAAGGCCGAGACCCGCCGCCAGCGCGACCTGAGCTCCGTTGGTCGCGCCCGTCTCGCCGACGAGCACCAGCGCGGGTGCAGCGATGAGAGCGAGCGTCCCGATAGGGTTCGCGGCCGTCCATTGGCGCTCGGACGAGAGCGTCGCGAGGCCCGCGGCTCCGAACAGGAGCACGGCGACGAGGACGATCCCCACCGCGACCGGCAGCGCGAGGTCGACCACGCTTTGCGTGCGGAGCGCCGCACGCACGGCCAGGTCGACCATGAACGCGATCGGCAGCGCGCGAGCGAGGGCCGGCGACGCATCGCCGACCCGCGAGCTGTGGAAGAGCGCCAGCCACCACATCCCGGCGGCGAGCGCGACGACCGACAGCGCGAGATCCAGCCAGTTGCTCCGCGACGACGTGAGTGCCAGCGTCGCGAGTCCGAAGATCACCGCGCTGAGGCCGACGGCGCGCCGCGGGCCAAGGCGCGCGGCGACGATGATCGCCAGGAAGGACGTCGCGAACACCGCCGCGGCGGCGACGCCGAGGTTGGTGTTCGGAGCGCCGAAGAACGTCAGCTGGAACGTCGAGCTGAACGTGCGGAGATCTGCGATGAGAAAGAGGAGCCCGATGACCCCAAAGGTCACCTCGCCGATCACGCGCGGGAGTCTAGGGCTTGCCCCTCGCGTCCAGGTTGACTTCGGGTTGCGATGTTCGGGGCTCGGCGCGCCAGAGCGCGGCGAGCTCGCGCGTCGCGTCGTCCACGTAGCCACGGACCATCTCGATCGCTGTGAATGTCGGGTCGTCGGCCATGGGACCGAGGACGAGCGCTCCCACGGGGGCCCCATCCACGACGATCGGCAGGGTGACCGTGCGACCACCGCGCGCAAGACGCTCGAGCGATAGGGACGCTTGCCAGTCCAGCGCGGGTTGCGCGATCTCGTGGATCGTCGGCGCGGGAACGATGCGTGCCTCGCGCATCGCACGCGCGATCGCGTTGTAGCGATCGTCGACCGGGATGGTGAACTTGCCGGTCGTGATGCCGAGTGCGTAATCGAGTTCTCGCGCGATATCCGAGTCGCTGACCAGCTCGCCGCGCAGCACGCCGGCGCCGGGGTCCACACCCATGAGGAACGCTGTCTTGAAAGCCGCGCCCGAGCAGCGCCGGAGAAGATCCGCCAGGACCGTCTCGGCCGTGCGCTGCTGGGCCGCCGGGCGCTCCGCCGCGGTCGGCGGCAACGCAGTTTCCGGCCGGTCGCCCGCGACCGAGGGCGGGGGCTGGAAGCGACCCGAGAGACGAACCTGCCCGAAACGCGGCGCGGCCGCTTCGGCGACCGCGGCGATGAGCCGAAGCTCGTGGTCGGAAAATCCCTCTGGCCGGAAGGTCTGCACTGTGATCACGCCGAAGACCTCGCCGGCGCCGACGAGTGGGATCTGAAGCACTGCGACGCTCCGGCGACGGACGCTGGTTCCGTCGCGGATCGCGAGATCGCGCTGGAAGACATGCCAGCGGCGATCGTGTCGGGCGGCGTAGCAGCTCGGCCCATCGTCCACGATCTGGCGACCGAGCTCTGACGCGTCGGCCTCCGGCCCGAGGACCTTGTAGCGGTACGCGACTTCGGTGAGCGCGACGTGGAAGAGCGAGACCGAGAACGCGGATGCGTCGGTGATCACGTTCATCACGTCGCGAAGGATCCGTCCGAGAGTGCGCGCGTCGCCTGCATCCTCGAGCGACTTGCGGACCTCCTCGACCACAAGGTCGACGCTGTCCGTGCGGCTCATCGCATCCGCCCGCGGCGCTTCGGGCTCGGGTGCGCTGAGCTCCGTCGCCGTTTCCGCGACGAGGGTGAGCTTGGGCTCGGGCGTCGTCTCCGCAACGTCGGGCACGACCGGCTCCGGCGGCGGCGTGAAGACCGAGGACTGCTCGACCTCGACGGGATGGTGCGGAGCGGCGGGCGCGAAAGCTTCGCCCGCCATCGCCGAGGCGATCAGCTCGCATGCGAGATCGAGCGCCTCACGCGTGTGTTGTGCCAGCTGCTCGCGCGTGATGAACGTGCCGAGAAGCACGCCGACCGTGTGGCCCTGCGCGACGAGCCGCGCGATGAGCAGGCGCGGTGGGGCGCCGACCCATTCCGCCTGATACGGCACCGGCCAGTCGAGAGCGAGCGCGCGGTTCGCGGGCAGCGCGTCGTCGGGCAGGTTGAGTGTGGTGAGGCGGCGATCGTGGAGCCAGGGCATGCGTCCGACCTGGACGATCGCGGTGTCGTTGGCCGGCGGTTGGCGGACGACGGCCACGCCCATGAGGAACGGCACGCTGTTCAGCAGGATGCGGAGGGTGGCCTCGACGGGTGGCGTCACGGGCGCGGCGTTCAGCGGCGTCGGCTCCGTACTCGCTTGGGCCGACCCGCCCTCGGCTGTCATCTGTCGCGCCACTGCTGCCAAGCCGAAGTGTCCTCCCCGCCGCGCACGTCCGTCGGTCCAGTTGTAGTCCGACGGGCGCCGAACGGGTCCTCACCGGTCGGGGGATATCTCAATGGGCCGATGTTCCGCCATCTACGAGCAGGGTCTGTCCGGTGATGAAACTCGCGGCGGGCGAGGCGAAGAACACGACCGCCGCCGCCACATCCTCGGGTGTTCCAAGGCGGCCCAGCGGCGTCCGAGCGACCTCCTCCGCGCGAAAAGCCGGGTTCCGCCGCATCCGCTCCCGGGTCAGATCGGTCTCGACGGTCCCGGGTCCGACGGCGTTCACCGTGATGCCGTGTGGCGCCAGCTCGAGCGCGAGCGACCGCGTCAGGTTCACCACGGCGCCTTTTGAGGCGCTGTACGCGACCCGCTCGCGGCGGCCCACGGCGCCGTACAGCGACGCGATGTTGACGATGCGGCCCCCGCGGCGGGCCTCGACCATGCGGGCGGTCGCGGCCTGCGTCACGAATGCGAGACCCTTCAGATTGATGTCGAGGACCGTGTCCCACGATTCCTCGTCGAGGCTCTCCAGGTCCTGCGGAACGTTGGTACCGGCGTTGTTCACCAGGATGTCAACGCTCCCCCACTCGCGGTCGATGCGCTCGAAGCAAACGCGGATCGACGCCTTGTTCCGGACTTCCAGGAGCAGCGCGAGCGAGCGTCTCCCTTTTGCGCGGAGCGCAACGGCCACGGGCTCCGCGTCGTCCCCGTTCCGCGATGTGACAGCCACGTCCGCGCCCGCGTCCGCCAGGGCCACGGCGATCGCCCGCCCGATGCCGCGTGACCCTCCGGTGACGAGCGCTCGCTTTCCTTCCAATCCGAACGATGCGGACATCTTGCGTGTGCGAGCATACGGGCGATGGCGATCGCGTCCGTCGAGGTCCGCATCCCAAGCGACGCGCGCGACACCGCTGCGATCGCGGAAGAGCTTCTGACAAAGGACGCACAGGAATTCCTCAAACGTCTGCACCGACAGGTGGAGCCGACGCGTATCGGTCTGCTCGAGACGCGGCAGAAACGATGGCAGGAGCTGCGCGCGGGCGGCACGCTCGACTTCCTCCCGGAGTCGGAGCCGCTGCGCGGTGCCGAGTGGACCGTGTCAAAGGTGCCCGCCGACCTGCGGACACGCAAGGTCGAGATCACCGGTCCGACGGATCGGAAGATGGTCATCAATGCGCTGAACTCGGGCGCGTCGGTGTACATGGCCGACTTCGAGGACGCGAACACGCCGACCTGGCGCAATCTCATCGAGGGCCAGCGCAATCTGATCGACGCGATCGACCGCACGATCGAGTTCCGCAATCCAGACGGACGGGTCTACAAGCTCAACGAGAAGACCGCGACGCTCGTCGTGCGCCCGCGTGGATGGCATCTCGACGAGAAGCACTTCCTCGTCGAGGGCAGGCCGATCGCCGGCGCGCTGTTCGACTTCGGCCTGTACTTCTTCCACAACGCGAAGCGGCTGCGCGAGCATGGGACTGGTCCGTACTTCTACCTGCCCAAGCTCGAGAGCCACCGTGAGGCGCGCCTCTGGAACGAGATCTTCAAGTGGTCGCAGGACGAGCTGCACATCCCGCGAGGCTCCATCAAGGCCACCGTCCTCGTCGAGGTGATCACGCTCGCGTTCGAGATGGACGAGGTCCTCTACGAGCTCCGCGAGCACTCGGGCGGCCTCAACGCCGGCCGCTGGGACTACATGTTCAGCATGATCAAGAAGCTCGCGGGACGACCCGAGTTCATCCTGCCCGACCGCGCGCAGGTGTCGATGACGGTCCCGTTCATGCGCGCGTACACCGAACTGCTGGTCAAGACCTGTCACCGGCGCGGCGCGTTCGCGCTGGGCGGCATGGCCGCGTTCATCCCCAACCGGCGCGATCCCGCCGTCACCGAGGCAGCGCTCGCGAAAGTGCGCGACGACAAAGTCCGTGAGGCCAACGACGGCTTCGACGGGACCTGGGTCGCGCATCCGGACCTCGTGGAGACCGCGATGACCGAGTTCGATCGCGTCCTCGGCAACAAGCCGAACCAGCTCGAGCGCCAGCGTCCTGAGGTCCGCACTCAGGCGAAGCAGCTGCTCGACGTGAAGATCCCGGACTCGACCATCACGGAGGCCGGACTTCGCACGAACGTGAGCGTGGGCATCCAGTACATCGCCTCCTGGCTGCGTGGGACCGGTGCCGCCGCGATCAACAACCTGATGGAGGACGCCGCGACCGCGGAGATCTCGCGCTCGCAGGTGTGGCAGTGGGTCCACCACGGCGTAGCGCTCGCCGACGGGCCGACCGTCACACGCGAGCTGGTGAAGAAGATCGAGCAGGAAGAGCTCGCGAAGATCCGCACGACCGTCGGCGATGATTTCTACGCGAAGGGTCGCTACGACGAGGCGGCGTCGCTCTTCGACGATGTCGCGCTGTCGGAGGACTTCGTCGAGTTTCTCACCCATCCGGCTTACGCGAAGATCGATTAGCGCACCCGGACACTGCCCGCGAGCCCAGCGATGACGCGCTACGAGATCGCGGTGCTCCCCGGCGACGGCATCGGCAGAGAGGTCATGCCGGAGGCACTACGGGTGCTCGATGCGACCGCAAAAAAGCGCGGCATTTCGTTCACCTTCCGGCAGTTCGATTGGAGCTGCGCCACGTACGAGAGGACGGGGCGCATGATGCCCGAGGACGGGATCGTCCAGCTGCGTGGCCACGACGCGATCCTGCTCGGGGCGGTCGGCTTTCCCGGTGTTCCCGATCACGTCTCGCTTTGGGGGATGCTGATCCCGATACGCCGCGAGTTCGATCAGTACGTCAACCTCCGTCCCGTTCGTCTGTTGCCGGGAATCGCTTCGCCGCTGCGCGCTGGCAGGCCGACCTACTGGGTCGTGCGCGAGAACACCGAGGGCGAGTACTCACAGATCGGCGGTCGGCTTGGACAGGGCCAGGATGAGATGGTCGTGCAGGTCGCCGCGTTCACGCGACGGGGCATCGATCGGATCTTGCGATACGCGTTCGAGCTCGCGCGAGGGCTCGGTCGACCACACGTGACGTCGGCGACGAAGTCGAACGGCATCTTTCACTCCATGCCCTATTGGGACGAGCGCTTCCGCGCGATCAGCGGTGAGTTCCCGGACGTCCGAGCCGATCAATACCACATCGACGTACTCGCGGCGCGGTTCGTGATGTCACCCGAGCGCTTTGATGTCGTCGTCGCGAGCAACCTGTTCGGTGACATCCTGTCCGACCTCGGTCCCGGCACGACCGGGACGCTCGGCCTCGCGCCCTCCGCCAACATCGATCCGTCACGGCGGTTTCCGTCGATGTTCGAGCCAGTGCACGGATCCGCGCCCGACATCGCGGGAAAAGGCATTGCGAATCCGATCGGGCAGATCTGGGCAGCCGCGATGATGCTCGAGCACCTCGGCGAGGTCGAGGCTGGCGCCGACATCGTGAGCGCGATCGAATCGGTGCTCGCGGACCCGAGCGCGCCGCGGACGCCCGATCTGGGCGGGAACGCCAGCACAGCAGTCCTCGGCAAAGCCGTCGCGGAGATAGTCAGCGGTGCGGTGGTGTGACAGGTGGGTGGCGTGTGCATCGGACCGCGCGGGGGCCGGCTGGTGTCGGGCTCGCTTCGCAGCGCACTGGAACACGGCCTCGAGCACCAGCTGCTCGACCCCGGAGCGCTGCGCGAACGCCTACCGCTGTTCGAGCTCGAGCCGGAATGGTGGGGCGTCGCCGAGAGCAACGCCGGCTTCCTGTTCCCCGAGCGCTGCATCGAAGCGCACCTCACCATCGCGGAGCGACATGGCGCGACGGTGCGTTTCGACCAGCCCGTCAGGCGGATCAGCCAAGACACCTCCGGTGTACTGGTCGAGGCAGCGATGGAGACGCTCCGCGCGGACCGTGTCGTCGTGACGGCCGGAGCATGGAACGCGCGCCTGGTTCCGCAGCTCGCGCCGCTCCTCCACGTGGACCGCGTCCCGCTCTTCTGGTTCGAGCCCAAGAGTCACCACGCGGACCTCGCGGGCCTGCCGGTGAACATCATCGACGGCGAGGTCAGCCGGGGCTGCTACGGATTTCCCTACCTCCCCGAACAGGGCCTCAAGGTCGCGAGCCTCGGGACCGGCAACGCTTGCGACCCCGACCGGGTCGACCGGATAACGTCGCGTGAGGACGAGGCGCCGGTACGGGACTTCCTGCGCCGGTACCTGCCATGCGGCGACGGCGAGCTGCGGGCAACGAAGGCCTGCATGTACACGATCAGCCCCGACGAGCACTTCATCATCGGCATGGACGGTCGCGTCGTGTACGCATCGGCCTGCAGCGGCCACGGCTTCAAGTTCTCGAGCGTGATGGGCGAGATCCTGGCCGATCTCGCGACGACGGCCGGGACCGCTCACGACATCGGCTTCATTTCGCGCGGCCGCTTCCCTAGATGCCGGCCACCGCCTCGATCTCGACGAGAAGTTCGGCGGACGCGAGGCCACTCACGACGAGGAACGTGCTGGCGGGGTAGTGACCGATCGGATCGAACACTTCATGACGCACCTCGCGGATGACGGCAAGGTAGTCACGCGACGTCGCGAAGATCGTGAGTTTCGCCACCCGGTCGAGGGACGAACCCGCCGCATCGAGGGACGAGCGTAGGTTGGAGAAGGCCGTCTCGGTCTGACGGCGCGCGTCTCCGACGCCGACGACCTGGCCCTTCTCGTCCCATGCCACCTGGCCGGACACGAAGACCTGGTCGCCAAGGCGCACCGCCTGTGAGTAGCCGAACGTCGCGTTGACACCGAATGCTTTGACGCTCATCGATCGCCCTCCATCTCAGAACGCGTATGCCAGCCCGTCCCGCCGCGGGTCAGCCCCACCCTCGAGGACGCCGTTCGCGTGCCGCATCACGATCGCGCCCGCGCCGACCGCGTGCGACCAGTCCCCAAGCGAGACGAGCTGATGACCCCGTCGTGCGAGCGCGTTCTTCGCGTCGGCGGGCAGCCGGTCCTCGATCGCCAAGGACCGCACGTCGTGATCCGCGCCGAACTTTTCGATGAACGCCCTCCGGCCCCAGCTCGTGATGCGCGGCGACTCGACCGCGGCCTGCGGCGACATACCGAAGTGCACGATGTTGGCGAACATCTGGACGTTCGTCTGCAGGATGCCCTGGCCACCGGGACTGCCGATCGCGATGGTGCGGCCATCCCGGTGCCGGGCGATCACCGGCGACATCGGATCGTCGATCTTCTTTCCCGGCTCCAAGCGATTGGGCGACCGCGGGTCGGCGTCGAAGAGGAAGAGAAGCCCGTTGAGGATCATGCCTGTCCCTTCCACGATGACGCCGGATCCGAAGATCGCGCCGAGCGTCTGCGTGCTCGAGACGAGATTGCCGTCGCGGTCGCCGACCGACAGGTGCGTCGTGTGCGGCGAGGTGTACCAGTCGCCCTCGCTCGCCGCCGCGCGCGATGGGTCGATCTTCGTGCGCAGCTCGGCGATGTGCTCATCGGATAGGAAGTACGCCGACTCGCCGGCGCGGCTCGAGGTCGAGCCTTCGACGACGCGATCGTGCCGGGCGAGCTTGATCGCCTCGACGAGCGTGTGCAGGTAGTCGTCGGAGAACGCCGTCCACCGACTGGGGTCGTAAAGGGCGAGGATCCTCAGCGTCTGGAGGATCTGGATCCCGCTGCACGGCGGCGGCGGGGTCACGACGCGCCAATCGCCGTACTGAATCGCGAGCGGCTCCTCCCACGTCGCGGCGTAGCTGCCGAGGTCGCTCGTCGTGAGCCAGCCATCGTGCTTCTGAACGTACGCTCCGATGCGCTGTGCGAGCGCTCCGCGATAGAAGGAGTCGGCGCCGTCGTGTACGAGGGTCCGGTACGTCTCCGCGAGCTCGGGCTGCCGCAGCATCGACCCAGGCTCCGGCGGCTCGCCACCCGGCGCGAAGATGCGCGCGACGCCGGAGTCGGCGCCCTGCAGTTGGGTCAGCATGCGCCCGGCGTAATAGGAGAGCGTGGGCGACACCGGCTGCCCCTCTTCGGCGTAGCGGATCGCGGGGGCGAAGACGGTCTCGCGGTCCATCGTCCCGAAGCGCTCGAGCGCGGCCAGCCAGCCCGCGACGTTGCCGGGCACCAGCGGCGCGCGAGCGCTGAAGTAGACGTCGTCGGGATGTGCCTCGCGCGCGCCCTGCGGCGCGCGACCCGAGAAGTCGAGGGAGTACGCGCGCTCGTCCTTCGCGCTCCAGATGAGCATGTTCCCACTCCCGGCAGCGCCGTTCATCGCCGGCTCGACGACACCGAGCGCAGCGGACGTCGCGACCGCCGCGTCGACCGCGTTGCCGCCCCTGCGCAGGATCTCGAGTCCCGCTTCGGACGCCAGGTAATGGTGCGAGGCGACGCTGCCGTTGCGTCCCATCGGCCGCACCAGCGGATTCGCCTGCGAGTACTGCGGTGTGTATGGATGCGGGTTGATCGCGGTCGTCTGTGCCATCACGACTCCTCCCATCGCCGGGCGCCCGGCCGGGCGCCTCTCAACGCATGACCACGCCGGCGTCAACGTTCCACGCTTGACCGGTGATCGCGGCAGCTTGTTCGCTCGCGAGAAAGACGGCTACGTGCGCTATCTCGACAGGGTCCAGGCGACGGCCCATAGGCGTGAGCCCCGACTCGAGCGTCGCGAACTCCACGCCGCGCTCTGCGGCGATCTGCGTCAGCCGGAGGTCGCTCGTGCGCGTGCGCACCGGGCCCGGACAGATCGCGTTCGCAGTCACGCCGTGCTTCGCGACCTCGAGCGCGAGGCTCTTTGTGAACGCGACGAGCCCGCCCTTGCTCGCGGCATATGCGGAGCCGGCCTCCGCACCGATGGACGCCACGATCGACGCGATGTTCACGACCCGGCCCCAGCGTCGGGCGATCATGCCTGGCACGGTCGCCTTGCAGAGGAGATACGGCGCGGTGAGATTCGTCGCGAGGGTGAGATCCCAGGTGCCATCGGAGAACTCGGCAACGGGCCGCGGGTCGATCGAGCTTCCAACGCCGGCGTTGTTCACGAGGATGTCAACCTGGCCGAATCGCGCGACGACCTCCGATGCGAGCCGCGTCGGCTCCGCGCGATCGGCGAGGTCGACCGTGTAAGCCGCCGCGGTGCCCCCCAGCGACGCGAGCTCCGCCAGTGTCGCCTCGAGCTCCTTCGCGGTCCGCGCGGCGATCGCCACCGATGCTCCGGCGCGCGCGAACTCGATCGCGATCGAGCGTCCGATGCCGCGCCCTCCGCCGGTGACGAGAGCGACGCGACCGGCGAGGAGATCAGTACCCGGCCGCGCCACTGACCACGTTCAGTAGCTCGCGCTGCGCTGCGTAGCGCGCGAGGTTCTCGCGCATGAGCTCCGCGACGAGATCCCACCAGCCCCTGGGGTCGTTGATGGCCGAAACGTGTGGCGTCAGCACGAGGTTGGGGACCTGCCAGAGCGGTGAGTCCGAAGGAACCGGCTCGACCGTCGCGACATCGAGCACGGCGCCCCGGATCGAGCCGCGCCGCAGCGCGTCGGCGAGGGCGACCTCGTCGAGGACTCGGCCGCGTGCGACATTGATGAGCACGGCGTACGAGGGAAGGGCTGCGATCGCCGCGGCGTCGACGATCCGATCGGTCGCAGGCGTGTACGGCAGCGTGAGAACGGCAAAGTCGCTCTCCGCGAAGAGCTCCCCGAGCTGCTTCGTGGCGACGATCCGCTCGGGGATGCTGCCATCCACGTCACCAAGACCTGCCGGTGTGTAGCCGCGATCGGCCCGCGTCGTCGGATCGGCCTTAACCGCGAGCACGCGCATGCCGAACGCGCGCGCCAGGCGCGCGATCTCGCGCCCGATACTCCCGTAACCGACGATCGTGACCGTCTTACCCCTGAGCGATCCTCCCAGCAGCGCGACCCATTTATCCGTCCACACCGTGGGCCACTCGCCCTGCTGCTGCGCGCGCTCGCGCGCGGCGGTGTTCTGGGAGAAGAAGAGCATCTGCGAGAGGGTGTACTCGGCGATCGCGGTTCCATGGAGGCCGCTTCCGTTCGTAACGGTGATGCCGTGCGCCCAAGGGTCGGCCTTCCTCAGGTGCTCGACCCCCGCACCGACGAGCGCAAGCCAGCGAAGACTGGGCAGCCGCGAAACATCGCCCGGGCAGAAGTTCGCGAGCAGCCCGTCAGCCGTGTCGTCGGCGAGCGCGTCTACGCCGGCCTGGCTGTCAGTGCCCGAGAACGTGATGTCGAGGTCGGGAGAGACGGCCCGAAGCCGCGCCTGCGCGGCCGCTTCGAACGGATACAGGCAGAGGACCCGCCTCACTGGCTGGATCGAAGGATGCGCCGCTCGGTGTCAGCGATGACGACGAACGCGATGCTCACGGTCGCGATGACGATGCTCGGGATGAACGCGAGGTTCGGGGCAGACGTGATGTAGCGAGCGCCCTCGGCAACGAGCACGCCCCAGTCGACGTCGGGTGGCTGCACCCCGAGGCCGATAAAGCTGAGACCGGCGGTCAGCGTGATCATCAGACCGACGTCTGTGCTGGCAACGATGAGAGCCGTTGGGAGCACGTTCGGGAGTAAGTGCCGGACGATGATCGGCAGCGCTCCGGCTCCAGCGAGACGCGACGCGACGATGAACTCTCGATGTTTCAGCGAAAGCGTCTGCGACCGGATGAGGCGCGCGTTCTTCGGCAGGATCGACAGAGTCACGGCGATCATCGCGTTCTGAAGAGACGCTCCCAGCACCGCGGAGACCAGGATGGCGAGCAGGATGAACGGGAAGGTCAGGAGCACGTCCATGATCGAGACGATGACGCGCTCCGTGCGACCGCCCGCGTAACCGGCAACGAGACCGATCGCGGCGCCGATGATCATCCCAGCCGCCGCGGGCACCGCGCCGAACAGCAGCGAGAAGGGGACGCCCGCGAGCACCCGGGAGAAGAGGTCCCGGCCCAGGCCATCGGTGCCCAGTGGGCTGCCGGGCGATCCGACCGGTAACAGTGCGCGGAGTGGACGCACCGCCGACGGGCTGTACTCCGTGAGCGAGTCGCGTGCGAGCCAGGCGATCACGAATACGGCGATCACCGCGAGCGCGACGAACGAAGGCCAGTGGCGCATGAGCTGCCCACGGCGCTCGGAGCGATCCCGGCGCGCGACCTCTGTCCGGGCCGGCTCGATCGGATTGATCGGGTCGAGGGGATCGATCGGCTCGGCTGAAGCCGGAATGCTGCTCATGCGGATGTCACTCCTGCGCGGGTGTCCGGACCCGTGGATCCGCGACGAGGTAGAGCGCGTCGACGGCCAGGCTCGTCAGCACATAGGCGGTCGCGACGACGAGGATCCCGGCTTGCACGACGGTGTAGTCGCGCTGCTGCACCGCGCTGACCATCATCGTCCCGATGCCCGGCCAGCTGAATACGGTCTCGATGAGCACTGCGTTGGTGATGAGCGCGCTGATGAGAAGCCCACCGGTCGTGATGATCGGCAGAAGGACGTTCGGCAGGCTGTGCTGGATCGCGATGCGCAGGCGCGGCACACCCAGCGCCCGCGCGGTCCGGATGAACTCCTCCTGCTCGATCTCGTCGACCGTGGCGTACGTCAGTCTCGCGACGAGCGACGCCGGCACCAGACACAGCGCGAGCGATGGAAGGATCAGGTGCAGGATCGCGCTCGGGACGCTGGGCGTGGTCCCCTCGAGAGGTGAGGCAAAACCGGAGGCGGGAAGGATACCCAGCGACACGGCGAAGACGAATACGAGGAGCAGGCCGATCGAGAACGTCGGGATCACGAGCATGAGCATCGGGAGGTTGCGGAGGACGGCGCGGCCCGCCCCCGAGAGATAACCCGCCGCGATGCCCCAGGAGATGCCGATGACGAGCCCGAGCATCGAGGCGGAAAGGCCCAGGAGGAGGCTCGGGCCGAGACGTCGCCCGACGATGTCCGAGACCATCTCCCCGGTCCACAGCGACCGGCCAAAGTCACCCTGGAGCACGTGACCAAGCCAGGCGAAGTATTGGAGCGGGAGCGGCGCGTCCAGGTTGTACTCCGCGCGAGTCCTCGCCACCAGCTCGGGGTTCACGATGTTCACCGAGCCAAGCAGGATCGTCATGGGATCACCCGGGACCATCCTGATCACGGTGAACAGCACGATGGAAGCGCCGAGCAGGACCAGAAGCGAGCTTCCGGCCCTGCTCAGCAGATAGCGACCCACGAGGGGACGGTGTCCGCTACTTCAGCGCGAGGTTGAGAAGGTCGAGGTTGCCCTGCAGACGGAACGGTGCGGCGGCGACCTTCGCGGGGTTGTACGCGACCACGTTCTGCTGCTGGAAGACCCACAGCCATGGCGCGTCGTTCTTCAGGATGACCTGTGCTTCCTTGAGCAGTCTGTCGTGCGTGGCGTCGTCGAGCGCGGCGGCGGCGTCCTTCATCTTCTGGTCGAAAGCTGGGTTCGAGTAGCCGCCCATGTTCAGCCCGGCGGGACGTAGGTTCGCGGTCTGCCACAGCGCGAGCATGGCGGTGCCGTCGGGGATGACGGCCGACCAGCCGCCGATGCCGAGGTTCCACTTGGAGGTGTCGAAGTAGCCCTGGTCGGTGTACTGGAGCGCCTGCTCAACGGTCACAGTCTTCACGTCAAAGCCGACGTCCTGCAGGTTGCTCAGGATCGCTGGGGTGAGCAGTGTCGTGACGCCCGAGTAGCCGGTCCGCTGGATGATGCTGATGGTGAGCGGCTGACCGGCCTTCATCCGGATCTTGCCACCGGCGGGAAGCGTCCAACCCTGTGAGTCGAGGAGCTGGCCTGCCTTGGCCTTGTCGTACTTGTAGGGCTGCGCGTCGGCGTTGTACTCGCGCATGATCTCGGGGATCGCCCCGTACATCGCCTTGGCGGCGCCCTTCGAGAGCGCGGCGACGGCGTCCTTGTCGATCGCGTAGTTGATCGCCTGCCGCATCGTGACGTTGTCGAACGGCGGCTTCATCACGTTGATCTGCGCGCCGTAGAAGATGAGCGACGGCGACGCGTCGACAGTCAGATTCCTGGCCTTGATCTGATCGATCTGCTCGATGGACGGGTCACGCATCGCGTCGATCGCGCCTGAGAGGAGATCGTTCACGAGCGCGGAAGCGTCCTGCTTGATGACCAGGACGATCTTCGCTGCCGCGGGCTTTGGGCCCCAGTAGTCCTCGTTGCGGTCGAGCTCTATCCGCGCGTTGTCCTGGTATGCCGTGACCTTGTACGGGCCGGTGCCGACCGCTTTGAACGTGTATTCCGCCGCGGACATCTTCTGGACCGCGGTCGGGCTCTGGATGAGCGCGGGCCACGTGGTCATGAACAGCATCGTGTCGGCGCGTGCGCTGGTGAAGCTCACCTTGATCGTCTGCTCGTCGATCTTCTCGACCGACTTGAAGGGGACCGTCGGAGCGTTCGGGAACTTGGCGAGCTTGTTCTGGTCGAACGTCGTGTCCCACACGCGGCGGTAGTTGAAGACGACGGCGTCCGCGTTGAACGGGGTGCCGTCGTGGAATTTCACGTTCTGACGCAGCTTGAACGTGGCCGAAAGGCCTTCGAACGTCCAGCTTGTGGCGAGCGCAGGCACGATCGCCTTCACCTTGTCGTCATAGCGAACGAGCGCCTCCTGCACGAGAAGCGGGCAGTTGCCCGTCGTCGCGAGCACGAGGGCTTGCGTGCCGTCGCAGCCGCCGACCGGGTTCTGCGTGAATCCGTATACGAACGTCTTGTTCGTGGCGGTACCCGCCGCACTCGCCGTCGCGGCCGCGCTCGGAGCGCCGCTCTGCGTCGGCGTTTGGCCACAGGCGGTGATCAGGAGCACTCCGGCGATGATCGGACCGAGGATGCGGAGATGCGTGCGCCAGCTACCCATGGGATTCTCCTTTGCGTTCCCGCGCTTCATGCGATCTTCCCCCCCAAGCGATGCCGGTCGAACTTTGCCCTACCCCAAGTAGGCCATCCGCATCTTAGGGTCGTAGGCCAAAGCGTCAAGCGGAGTCGCGCACAAACCGGTGATCGTCCTCGGCATGAGTCCTTCCTGGATGTGAGAATCGATCGATGCCGACGATGACGCTGGAGGCGCGCGGTCTGCGGGTCGAGGTAGGACCCAGCCACGCCCGACGCGACGTCGTCCGGGATGTATCAGTACTTCTCTACCCAGGCGAGATCACAGCGCTGGTCGGCGAGACAGGCTCGGGCAAGACGATGACGGCGCTGTCCCTTCTGCGCCTGCTACCGCCCGGCGCGGAGGGAAGTTCGAAGACGTTGCGCCTGGGCGACATCGACCTCGCCGCACTCTCTGAATCGGAAATGGGACGGATCCGCGGCAGCCGCATTTCGATGATCTTCCAAGATCCCCTTGCGGCGCTGAACCCGGTGCGCACCGTGGGATTCCAGATCGCCGAGCCTCTCATCGCTCACCGGCGCATGAACGGACGCGATGCCACACAACGCGCCGCCGAGCTGCTCGCCCAGGTGGGCATACCCAATCCGGCCTACAACGTAAAGCGCTACCCGCACGAGCTGAGCGGTGGGATGCGTCAGCGCGTGCTCATCGCGGCCGCGCTCGCGTGCGATCCCGACATCCTCATCGCCGACGAGCCGACGACCGCTCTCGACGTGACCATTCAGGCGCAGATCCTGCGCCTGATCCGCGCGGAGACGGCGCGGCGCGGCCTCGCGGTGCTCCTCGTCACGCACGACCTCGCGGTCGCTTCGACCATCGCCGACCGGATCCAGGTCATGTACGGCGGCACGATCGTCGAGCGGGGGAAGACGCGCGAGGTCCTGGGCGCGCCCAACCACCCGTACACGAAGGGCCTTCTCGACTCCGTCCCCACGGTCCGGCGGAAGCTGACGCCTCTGCAAGCCATCCCGGGTAGCCCCGAGGGCGTCGCCGCGATCGAGCGCGGCTGTCGGTTCGCACCACGCTGCCCGTACGCCATCGAGCGCTGCGTGCGGGAGGAGCCCCCACTCGCCGAGGTCAGTCCGGGTCACGAGTCGCGATGCTGGGTCTTCGCGCCACCGAAGGAGCGGTCATGAGCGCGGTACTCCGCGTCCATGGCCTCACCGTCGACTACCCGATCCGCTCAGGCATGCTCGGCTCGCGCAAGCACCGCGCGGTCACGAACGTCGACCTCAGCATCGATGCGGGGCAGACCGTGGCCCTGGTCGGCGAGAGCGGAAGCGGCAAGACGTCCGTGGCGCGTGCGATCGTCGGCCTCGCACCGATCAGCGCGGGCTCCATCGAGCTCGGTGGCGAGACGCTGGTGCGGAACGGCAGTGCCCGACTGCGGCAGGTGCGCCGCACAGTGCAAATGGTCTTCCAGCAGCCCGGCGGTTCGCTCGATCCGCGCATGTCGGTCGCCGACACGCTGGAGGAGCCGCTCCACTACCTCATGCACCTGCCGCGACACGCGATCCGGGTCCGTGTTTCCGAGCTCCTGGCGCTTGTCGGTCTGGGAGAGCAGCACCGCACGCGGCGGCCGCGAGAGCTATCGGGTGGGCAGCGCCAGCGTGTGGCCATCGCCCGTGCGATCGCGATCTCGCCGTCGCTGGTGATATGCGACGAGCCGACGAGCTCTCTTGACGTGTCCGTGCAGGCGCAGATCATCAACCTGCTCGCACGGCTGCAGCAGGAGCTTCACCTCGCGTACCTGTTCATCTCGCACGACCTGGGCGTCGTGCGCCAGATCGCGGACGTCACCGCGGTGATGCATCTCGGTGAGATCGTCGAGACCGGGCCGACCGACCGCGTGTTGGATTCGCCCGTTCACGACTACACCCGCGCGTTGCTCTCCGCGGTGCCCGCGATCGATCGCGTGGCGCCGACGACCACCGAGACCGCGAAGTCGATCTCGGCCGGCGAGTGAGCCGCCGTCGCGATGAGTCGCAGACGCGCCTCGTCGAACGTCACCTTCGGCGGGATCAGAACGCCGGCGATGACACCCTCCGCGCGCATCCTCTTTCCGATCGCGATGGTCCGCGCGGGATCGCGAACGATCACCGGCACGATCGGCGTTGCTGAGGGACCGATATCGACGCCACCCGCGGTAAGGCCGTCCGCCAGACGCCTTCGGTTCGCCCAGAGGCGCTCGTTCCGCTCCGGCTCGGTCTCCATGATGTCCAGCGATGCGAGACACGCGGCCGCGAGGTGCGGCGGCAACGCGGTCGAGTGCGTGACCGTGCGCGACTCGGCGAAGCGCGCGGCGATCTCTTCCGAGAACATGGCCACATAACCGCCGAGGACCCCCATGGCCTTCGACGCCGTGCCCACCTGCACGCCGATGCGCTCGACGAGCCCGAAGTGCGCGACCGTGCCACGCCCGTGACCCAGCACGCCTGACCCATGCGCGTCGTCGACCAGGACGAGGGCCCCACTCCGCTCGGCGATGTCGACGATCGCCGGGAGCGGCGCGATGTCGCCGCTCAGTCCGAAGACGCCGTCGGTGACGATGAGGGTCTTCCGCGACCGCCCGACCGCGCACCTCACCGCTTCGGCCAGCGCCACCATGTCGGCGTGCGGATACGTGCGCACCGTCGCGCCAGAGAGGAGGGCCCCGTCGGCGCTCGACCGATGTGCCTGGCGGTCGAGGATGACCGTATCGCCCGGTCCGACGAGCGCCGGCACCAGGCCGATGTTCGCGGCATATCCGGACTGCGCCATACGAACGTGGGGCACGCCCTTGTAGCGGGCCAGGCGCTCCTCGAGCTCATGGATAACGCCCATACCGACCGCGACCTCGCGCGCTCCACCGCTGCCGACACCGTACCGCTCGATGCCGAGGATCGCGGCGGCGCGGACACGCGGATCATTGCGCAGTCCTAAGTAGTCGTTGGACGAGAGATCGACCGACGGACCTTCGGCGACCGCCAAGCGTGCCTCGTCGCGCGAGACTTGCCTTTCAGTCGTCATAGGCCAAACTGCGCTGAGCGCACGGTTGGCACACTATACGGGTTGGCTGGTCTGGATCGATGTCAGGTTCGAAGAGAGCGGTGAGGAAGACGGCGGCGGCAACACGCAAGCGCGGCGCGGTCTCGGCACGTGCGCGAGCATCTGCTCGCGTAATGCGCTCCGGGCGCAAGTCCGCACCACGCAGCCGCAAGCCACCGGCACAGATCTTCGACCTTCGCCTCGCGACGGACGATCCATCGCCGGTGTATCAACAGCTCGTCGACCAGCTGCGGCTCCTCGTCACCACCGGCGAGCTTGCCCCCGGCTCACGCCTTCCGTCGGCACGACATCTCGCGGCGAACCTCGGCGTCAACCGCAACACCGCGCTGCGCGCGTATATGGTCCTCGCGAGGGAGGGCGTTTTCGAAGGGCGTCGTGGCGGCGGAACCGTTGTCATCGGCCCGGCACCGCAGGCACGTGACGGCATCCGCGTTCCGTCGCGGCTCGCCGAACAGATCGGCCAGCTCGTGGCCGTATCGAGCGAGCTGGGGGTGAAGACGGCGGATCTCCTCGAGTACATCGCGCGCCAGAGCGATGTGCGCGCGCGGCGCTCGGATCTGCGCGTCGCGTTCGTCGAGTGCAATCCCGAAAGCCTGGATCACTACATCGGACGCATTCGCGAAGAGTTCGGCGTGAACGTGACTCCGGTGCTCCTGAGCGCGGTCACCGAGACCGCGCGCAAAGGGGGCCTGCGCGGTATCGACTGCATCGTGTCCACGTTCTTCCACCTGTCCGAGGTTCGGAGGCTCCTTCAAGACCTGGTCGAGGTCGAGCTTTTCGCGATCGGCGTGCGTCCGCACCTGAGCGTGCTCGATGCGCTCGAACGTCTCGCGCGAGGATCGTCAGTCGGCGTCATGTATTACGAGCGACCGGGCGACCAGTTCGCGGCCGAGCGCTTGGCGCGAATGGCAGACGGCGTGGCGCACGCGGGCGTGCGCGAGCTCCGCGTTCGCCCCGTCCTCGTGCGGAGCGCGTTGAACCCCGCGGACCTCGCGGGCCTCGACGCGCTGGTGGTCCGTCCCGAGAACGTCGCGCCGATCCGGCAGAAGCTGCCGCCGTCCCTGCCCGTGATCGAGTTCGTCAACGATCTCGACGTCGCTTCCCGGCACTTCCTGGGCGAGGTGTTCGACGACCTCGCGCTGCGGCACGCACGTGGCCTCGCTGGAGCGCACGCATTGGCGCGCGCACGGTGACCACCGGCGATCGAGGCGCCGCGCCTTCCCCCGAGCCTCTCGTACTGACGGAGGACCAAGAGGAGCGCGCCCGCCGGCTCCACAAGGAGTCGCTCATCTTCGTCTCGCACGATCACGAGATCAGAGCGGAAGACATCGCACTCATGCGCACTGGCGGCGTCACCGCGAAGCAGCTTCAGATCTCGCTGGACGGCCAGATATGGACGGACATCGACACCTACATATCGTCGGCGCCGCGCATCAGCATTCAGCGGGAATACCAGCGGAAGCTCGATGAGGGCAGCGCCGCGGCGCACTACGCAAAGCTTCTGGACCGTGCACCAGAAAAATCCACGAGCGCGGGCTTCCTCCGTCGGGCGCTCGTCGCGCTCGATTACGTGATGTGGCAGGTCGAGCGCTCGAAGGGTCAGCTCCGGATCGCCTACGAGCCCGCGGACATCATCAAAGCCAAACGCGACGGCGCCAGCATCCTCGTGCTCGGATCGGAGGGTGCCCGGCTGATCGAGGAGCGCGTCGAGGTGTTACGAGTTCTCGTGCGCCTCGGGCTCCGGCACCTCGCGATCTCCTGGGCGTGGGACACACCCGTCGGTGCACCGCAGAGCGACCGCAGCGGGCGCGGGCTCGCCGACTACGGCAAGGAGCTGGTGCGCGAGCTGAACAGGCTCGGCGTAATCGTCGACGTGGCACACCTCGCAAGAAAGTCGATCTGGGATGTGCTCGAGACAACGAGCGCGCCGATCCACATGGCGCATTCGGGTGCGGAGGCGCTGAACCCAGAACAGGGAAAGACGGTGCTCCTCCCCGACGACCTGCTGAAGGCCATCGCGGCACAAGGCGGTGTCGTAGGCGTTCACTTCATGTCGCATTTCGTGAAGCCCGGGCGGAACCAGGCGTCGGTCGCGCAGCTCGTGCGCCAGCTCGAGTACCTCACCGAGCTCATCGGGTCGGAGCACGTCGCCTGCTCGCCCGACTACCTGAAGCTCGATCCCCGCACCTGGGAAAACCAGGGGCTTGCCGGCCCGTCACCGTTCTCGTATCCGCCAGGCCTTGCCGACATCGGAGGGTTCTTCAACGTGACCCGCGGAATGGTCGCGGCCGGATTTGCCGACCGCGACATCACGAACATCCTCGGCGCGAGTCTGATGAAGCTGTTCGCGGACGTTCGCGCTCGCGCGGCCGGCACGCCGGCCGAGTACGCGCCGCAGCCACGAGGCGTCGGCGATGCGACCGAGGGAACCACGCCGTGGTGACCGCGGCCGAAATGTCGTGGTGACCGCGACCGAGACGTTCGGCACCTTCGGCGCCGCAGCGAGCACGCACTGGCTCGCAACCTCCACCGCGATGTCGGTCCTCGAGCGCGGCGGCAACGCCTTCGATGCCGCGATCGCTGGGGCCTTCGTCCTCGTGGTGGCGGAACCGGACCAGAACGGCCTAGGCGGCGAGGTGCCCATCGTCATTCGTCCCGTGGATGGTGGCGTGCGCGTGATCTGCGGCCAGGGTCCCGCGCCCGCCGCGGCGACACCCGACGCCTTCGCGCGCCTGGGGCTCGACCTCATACCGGGCAGCGGCATCCTGCCCGCGTGCGTGCCGGGCTCGTTCGACGCGTGGATGCTTCTCGCACGCGATCACGGCACATGGACCGTTGGCGACCTCCTCGCATTTGCGATCGGCTACGCGCGTCGAGGTGTACCCGTGTCGGCCGGACTCGCAAAGCGCATCGCCGGCGTGGCCGAATACTTCCGCGAGAAGTGGCCGACCTCGGCCGCGGTGTATCTCGCCGGCGGGCTGCCGCGTGAGGGGCAGCTGCTTCGGAATGACGCGCTCGCGGCGACGCTCGAGCGCATCGTGCGCGAAGCCTCCGGCGCGGGTACGCGAACGGCACAGATCGATGCCGCGCGCCGGGCCTGGCGGGAAGGCTTCGTCGCGGACGCGGCATTCCGCTGGCTCGATGGCCGTTCGATCAGGGATCTCGAGGGCCGCAGCGATACCGCACTCCTCGCGCCGGACGATTGGGCCGCCTACGCGGCAACGATCGAGGAGCCGGTCGCGCTGCGCATCGGCGACGTCACTTTTCACAAGCCCGGCCCATGGTCACAGGGCCCAGTGCTGTTACAGACACTCGGCCTGCTGGCGGAGGCCGACATTGCGAGCGCGATTCCCGAGACCGCGCCGTACCTGCACACCGTCTTCGAAGCGATGAAGCTCGCGTACGCCGACCGCGAGGCGTGGTACGGCGATCCCGCGCACGTCGACGTGCCGCTCGACGATCTGCTCGATCCGGCGTACGCGCGACAGCGCCGCGCGCTGATCGGACAGAGCGCATCGGCCGAGCTGCGGCCCGGCTCACCCGGCGGCCGCGCCCCGCGACTGCCCGCGCGGCTCGCGAACGCGGCCGATGCGTCGGTCGCCAACGCGGCCCGGCGCGCGGTGACCGTGCTACCCGCGGGTGGAGACACCGCCCACATCGACGTGGTCGACCACGATCGCAACGTGGTGTCGGCGACCCCAAGCGGCGGCTGGCTCCAATCGTCGCCGGTCATTCCCGCGCTGGGCTTTCCGCTCGGGACGCGCGGGCAGATGTTCTGGCTCGAGGACGGCCTGCCCAACTCGCTCGCACCCGGCAAGCGGCCCCGCACGACGCTGACAACGACGATCGCGGTCACGGACGGCGGTGCGGTGATCGGCTGCGGCTCACCCGGCGGCGACGGACAGGACCAATGGACACTGCAGCTCGTCCTGCGCCATCTCGTGCACGGAGCGTCGCTTCGGCAGGCGGTCGACCGCCCGACCTTCAACAGTCTCGATATGCCGCTCTCGTTCTGGCCGCGCACGCGACGCCCGAAGGTCGTGCAGATGGAGGCCGACTCGAACGCCGATGTGATCGCCGAGCTGCGCCGGCGCGGACACGAGATCGAGATCGTGCCCGCGCAGACACTCGGCTGGCCGTGCGCGGTGCGCGCGACGGCGGACGGCATCTTTTCGGCCGCAGCGAGCCCACGGGGCCGCAACTGCGCCTCGGCGGTGCGCTAGCCATGCGCATCCGCGAAGCGGAGTTCCGGTCGCGGGTCGCACGCTGCGTGGACGCCATGCGCGAGGCCTCCTTCGACGCCCTCATCGCGTACGCGAGCCAGGTTCACTACGGCAGCGTTCGCTACTTCACCGGGTACGAGCCGTGGCTCGCACCCGAGGAATGGGCGTTCGCGGTCATCACGCCGGGACACGGCTCCGAGATCACGCTCCTCAGCAACAGCCCCTGGGATTTCTGGGAGTTCAACAGGAAAGACGCGACATGGGTCCCGGATGTCGTTGTGGGCAGCAAGTGGGCACCGTCGATAGCGCAGCGGCTGCCGAAGAGCGCCCGACGCATCGGGATCGCGGGGTGGTCCGCGTTCCCCGCCGCGGTGTTCGAAGGAATGCGCGAGGCGCATCCGCACGCGACGTTCGTCGACGCGACCGATCTCGTGCGCGGCCTCCGATCGATCAAGAGCGAGGCCGAGATCGAGATCCTGAGGCTGGTGGGCGATCTGTCGGACCTCGCGGGTCAAGCGATGTACGACGCCGCCCACCCTGGTGTCACCGAGCGCGAGGTCGTAGCCCGGATCGACGCGGCGCTCATGCGCGGTGGCGCTGAGCTGATGGCGTACCCCACGATCCTCGGCAGCGGACCACGGACCGTCGCGTCCTGCTTTCAGCCGACGGATCGCCGGATCGCCGACGGCGATGTCGTTCAGCTCGACTGCGGACCGATGCTCGATGGCTACAAGGCCGACTACTCGCGCGTCGTGCTTGCGGGGACATCGCGGCCGGCCGCGGCGCTGAAGCTCGTGGAGACGGCTGCGGAGATGTACGAGGCCTGTGCGGCGAAGTTACGCGCGGGCACGCCCTGCGCGGACGTCGCCCGCGCCGGGCTCGCGGCGCTCGAGAGGCGCGGATACACGCGGAGGAACCTCTTCCAGTCCGCGAACTATCCCGACATGGTCTTCATGGGTCACGGGATCGGGCTCGAGAATCCCGATCCGCCGGGCATGCTCACGCTCACGAACGAGTGCGTGCTCGAAGAGGGCATGGTCATCAACCTCGAGCCCATCCTCCTCGACCCCGGCATCGGCGGTGCGCGCATGGAGACATCCTTCGTGATCACCGCCGGCGATCCGATCGCGCTCACGGCGCTGGGGATCAGACCGTGGGAGGCTCAATAGCCCCGTACGGAATCCGAGGACCCGGATCCGCTCCACCTACGCGGTCGAGAATGCTGGGACGGCAGGCGCGGTCCGCACGACGACCTCGCCTTTGCGGACGACCACCGTGACACGTCCTTCGTCCTCGAGGAGCTCCACGCGCTGTGTGAGGTCCCCGTCGACCACCACCAGATCAGCGTCGCGGCCCGCCGCGACGACGCCGACGTTCTCGAGCCACGCCGCCTGCGCGGCATGCGACGTCGCGGCGCTGATCGCGTTCTCGACCGGGATGCCGCAGGCGCGCACGAGGAGCACGACGTCGCGGACGTAACGGCCGTGCGGATGCACGGCGCCGCCCGCGTCCGAGCCGACGGCGAACGGAACGCCACGCTCATATGCGAGGCGGACCGCGGCGACCATGCGGTCCCAGACCGCGAGAACGCGCTCGCGGCTCTCGGGCGGATAGCCGATGCTCGGCCCGATGTGAACGATGTCGTCGTACACGCCCAGGGTGAATACGAGCCGCGACCTTGGATGCGAATCGAGTCGGTCGAGGGTCGCGTCGTCGATGAACGACGCGTGCTGGATCGTGTCGAAGCCCGCGTTCATCGCAGCCGTGATCGCTTCTGGACCCTCGGCGTGCGCGGCGGCGGAGAGCCCGAGGTCATGCGCCGTCTCAGTCGCCGCGCGCAGCTCGTCATCGGTGAAAACGGAGGCGCGGCCCACGCGCTTGGCCTGCACGACCGAGCCGCTGATCTGCAGCTTCACATTGTCGACCCCGTCCCGGGCTTGCTCGCGGATGGTGCGGCGTATCTCCTCGACCCCCGACACGAGGGCCGCGAGTCGCGTGGCGGGATCGAGCCGCATGCTCGATGGCCAGAGATCAAGCGGACCGCCGACGGTGCTGAGGATCTGTCCGCTCACCCGCAGGTCCGGACCGCTTATGGTCCCCTCGGCGATCGCCTGCTTCGTCGCGACGCCGATCCTTCCGCGGCAGCCGACATCGAGGCCGGACGTGTATCCGAAGCGCAGCGCCTTTCCCGCGTTCGCCGCCGCGCTGACCGCGGAGAGCTCTAGAGAACGCGGCCACTCGAGCTGCTGCATTCCCACGTGACCCGAGTACGTGACGTGGAGATGGCAATCGATGAGTCCGGGGATGACGGTACCGCGGCTCGCGTCGATGACGTCCACCTGTGTCGACGGGGCGCGGACGGATCCAGCCGGCCCAACCTCGACGATGGTGCGACCGTGGACGAGGACCTCCGCGTCGCGCGTCACGCGACCGGCGCCGTCGATGAGCGTTCCAGCCTTGATGAGGAGCCACGCCTCGCGCGAACTCATGCCGGCCCGACGTCTCCGGGGAAGTCGAGACGCGTCACCACGTTCGCAGCGGGACGGCCGAGAGACGCTCCGCGCCGCCTTTCGTCACGAGCACCGGGTCCGTGATCGTCGCTCCGCCTCCACCTTCACGCCCGAGCCGCGCCTCGAGGATGAGCACCATGCCCGCCGCCAGGAAGCCCTCTTCCCCGCTCCGGAGACGCGGTGGCTCGTCGAGCCAGCAGCCGATGCCGTGTCCGGTATAACCCGGCGCGCCGAAGCGATAGACCCAATCTCCCATACCGCGTTCGCGGACGACCCGCGCAGCCGCATCGGGAACGGCCACGACAGGCGCGCCGTCGCGCACGACGTCGAGCATCGCCTCCAGCATCTCGGCCGCCGTGTCCATGACCGGACGATGCGACACGGTCGGTCCACCGACGCTGGTGACGCGGCCGATATCCATCTTGTACCCGCATCGCTCGGCTCCGACGACGATGTTCACCTGGTCGCCGGCGACGAGCCGCCGGCGCTGCGGGAAGCCGATCCCCGTTTCGACTCGGGGCCCGCTGAAGATGAGCGACGGGAACGCCGGCCGATCGGCACCGGCCCGCGACATCGCGGCGTCGACGGCGAGCGCGACCTCGCGCTCTTCGGCTCCCTCGCGTGCGCCCGCGAGGAATGCTTCCACACCGGCGTCGGTCATGCGCGCGACCTCGCGCAGGACCTCGATCTCGGCGGCGCTCTTGATGACCGCGTGGGACATCAAGAACGCGGTCGCGTCCTCGAGCCGGGCGTTTGGACGGGCGTCGGCGATCGCCGCGGCGAACTTCGCGGGCAGCAGCTGGTGTCCTGCGACCCCGACGCGCCGCGCCTCCTTCGGGATCCGGTCGGCGAGCATCCGCGCCACGGCATCCAGATCAGGCTTGACGATCTGCTCGTCGATCCACGCCAGAGGCGGGATCTCGTCCCAGTAGCCATAGGTGATGAACGTCGAGCGGCCGCCCGGGACCAGCACGACGAGCGTGACCTCGCGCGGTCCGAACCGCGGCTCGTAGCCCGTGAGGTACGCGCTCGGACCCAGGAGGTTCGTCGCCGTGTAGGCGACGAGCGCATCGAGTCCGGCTATCGCTGTCGCGTCCTCGACGCGCCGCCGTCGCTCGGCGAACTCGGCGGCGGAGATGCCCTCGTCAGCACGTGTCAGCGTCGTCATGCGGCCTCCTCGAACGCGATGCCCGCACTCAGGACCTCGCCGTCGGCGCGCCAGCCACCGATGATCTGCAGACCGATCGGCAGTGCGTTCGATGACGTCGCGCAGGGAACGGAGAGCGCGGGCAGCCCGGCGATGGTAACGGCGTACGTCGCGAGGATCGTATCGACTACACCGGTCATCGTTTGGCCGGCGATCACCGGCGGGAAGTCAGCCTCTTTCGCGAACGCCGTGAACTGGGTCGCCGGTGCGAGCAGCAGCGAGTAGCGCTCGAAGAACGCAGCGGTGCGGTCCCAGTAGCGCGAGCGCTTCGACTCCGCGGCCCCGACGTCGCGCAGCGAAAGTCGGTCCGCGCGATCGATGAAGTCGCGCAACCACGGGTTCTCGATCTCCGCGGCCCGTCCGCGGAGATCGGCCATGACGATCGACGTCCGCTGCGCGCGCAGTGGCCCGATGATGTCGCTCGCGTCCTTCCAGTCGGGCGCGGCCTCCTCGACGACGCACCCGAGCGCGGAAAAGCGGTCCGCGGCGCGCCGCACCGCCCCCGCTACTTCCGGATCGACGGCGCACAGGCCACCGAGGTCCGCTGACCACGCGACCCGCCGGCCGCGCAGCCGCGACACCGTGTTGGAGAACGCGTCGCCGGTCTTCGCGAGCGAGATCGGGACACGCGGGTCGGGGCCCGCCATCACCGCGAGCATCAGCGCGAGGTCGCGGACCGTGCGTGCGAGCGGACCGGGGACGCTGAGCGTGTCGTACGCCCACGCCGTCGGGTAGAGGGGCACGCGGCCAGGCGACGGACGGAGTCCCGACACGCCGACGAGCGACGCGGGTATGCGGATCGAGCCGCCGTGATCGGTGCCGTCCGCGATGGCGCACATGCCCGTCGCGAGCGCGACGGCCGATCCACCGCTGGATCCGCCGCAGCCAAGTGCCGCATCGAGCGGGTGCACCGTCTGGCCGAACACCGGATTGCGGGTGTTGATGCCCACCTCGAACTCCGGTGTATTGGTCTTGCCGACGACGATCGCCCCGGCGTCGCGTAGACGGCGGACGTGGACGGCGTCGTCTTTCGGGACGTTGTCGCGGAACAGCGGCGACCCGTAGGTCGTGCGCACGCCGGCGACGGGGATGCTGTCCTTCACGGCGAGCGGGAGCCCCTCGAGCGGGCGCGGCGCGTCACCGCGCGCGACGCGGCGCTCCGATTCGAGCGCTTCCGCGCGAGCCGTGTCGAACGTTGGCGTGACGATCGCGTTGAGGCGCGGATTTCGCTCCTCGTACGCGCGGCGCGCCGCATCCACCAGCTCCACCGGCGACACCGTCCGCGAGGCGATGCTCGCAAGCAGCTCGTGCGCCGCCGGGAGCGCGACGGCGTGGGCGGGACTCATCGACGGAAATGCTCGACCGCGGCGCGGTCGAGCTCGAAGCCGAGTCCCGGCTTCTCCGGCGCGGCGGCCTCGCCGTTCTTGACCTCCAGCGTGCTCGCCAGGAGACGATGCAGCCCCTCGATGCCCTGCGCCGGATCCGTCATCTCCACGTGCGTCACGTTCGCGAGGGCCGCGGTGAGGTGCACGTGGATCTCGGGGTACACGTGCGGGCTGACCTCGAGACCGCTCGCGGCGGCGAGCGCGCAGACGCGGATCGCCTCGGTGAAACCGCCCGCGTTCGCCGCGTCGACACGAACGACGTCCACGAGACCGCCGTCGATCACGCGCTCGAACGCCCAGCGTCCGGAGAGATCCTCGCCGATCGCGAGGGGGATGCGGGTGCCCTTACGGAAGACGGCAAGTGGCTTCAGCTGTTCGGAGGGAAAGGGATCCTCGATCCAGGCCAGATCGAATTCCTCCCAGCGCTGCACGACGTGTAGCGCGGCCTCCGGATCCCGCCAGGCCCAGTGCGCGTCGTACATGAGCTCCGCGTCGCCCGCCGCTTCGCGAGCGACCCTGATCCGCTCGGTGTCTTCCTCGATCGTCCCGGCCGCGATCTTGATCTTGCGGAAGCCTCGGCGTACGTAGTCGGCGATCTCGTCGCCGAGCGAGTGCAGATCCCTGTCGGCCGCGACGTAACCGCCCGCCATCAGCACGGGCATCCGCGTCCGATGACCGCCGATGAGCTTCCAGATCGGCAGCCCCGCCACCTTCCCCTTGATGTCCCAGAGAGCGATATCGACGGCGCTGAGCGCCCGCATGAAGATCCCACCAGGTGCGATAAGGAGGTTGAGGTTGTACAGACGGTCCCAGTGCTGCTCCGTGAGCAGCGGGTCTTTGCCGACGAGCAGCGGCTTCAGATTGCGCAGGACCACCTCCGCGACCGGCGCGTATCTCGCCATCCCGAAGCCGAATCCGCTGATGCCTTCGTCGGTCACGATCTCGACGATGATGTAGTCACGCGTGTCGTAACGCAGATCGCCCATCACGATCGGCCGCGGCACCGGCACGTCGCACGTGACCGCGCGTACGTCGACGATCTTCATGGCCGCTCAGCTCTTGAGGGTGGTGATCCACGGCCGCTTCCCGCCGCGTGACCCGTACACGAAGAGGATCGCGAGCCGCGCGGAGCCGACGGCGCGAAAACCGTGCGCGCCGGCGCGTCCCGCCGGGCTGAACACGGCGCTACGCGCACCGACCGCCGTCTCACGCCCGCCGGGCTGCAGCAGATAACCGCGTCCCGACAACACGAACTGCAGCTCCCCGCGGCGATGCCAGTGGATAGGTACGCCGGTCCCCGGTTCGATCTCGATGACGCCGCCGTAGAGGTCCGCGCCAGCGACCTTGTCGTGCACGACGAGACCGACCTTCGTGCCGGGGAACGCATCGGGCCGTGCGCGCCACGACGACGGTGGTAGATGAACGCTCTCCGGAGAACGTCGTCCGCGTGCGTGCTTCACCTTCCCCGCTCTCACGGTCGCGAAGCCTACGACACGCACGAATGCTATGGTCCAGCCTCACATGCAGCTGACGATGCGCGAGGCGATCAAGCTCGCGATCGCCGACGAGATGCGCGCCGATTCATCGGTCGTCGTCTTCGGCGAGGACGTCGCGGATGCCGGCGGTGTGTTCAAGGTGACGACCGGTCTGCTCGACGAGTTCGGCGGCGATCGCGTGCGAGACACTCCGATCGCGGAGACGGCGATCATCGGCGCGGCGATCGGGGCCGCGACGAAGGGACTGCGGCCCGTCGTCGAGATCATGTTCGCGGAGTTCTTCGGGGTCGCGCTGGACCAGGTCGTGACCGAGGCGGCGAAGATGCGCTACCTCTCGGGCGGAAAGCTCACGATGCCGATCGTGCTGCGCGCGTCGGCCGCCGGCGGGCTCGGCTTTGGGTTGCAGCACTCGCAGACGCTCGAGTCCTGGTTCATGAACACGCCCGGGCTCGTCGTCGTTTCGCCTTCCGGGCCCGCGGCAGCGTACGGACTCCTGCGGTGCGCGATCCGAGATGAGGACCCCGTGATCTTCCTCGAGCCGCGCAACCTGTACAACACCAAGGAAGAGGTCGAGACGGGTGATGCCGCGCTCTGGCCGCTGGGAACCGCCCGCATCGTGCGTGAGGGCACCGATGTGACCATCGTCGCGCTCGGGCAGATGGTCGGCGTCGCGCGGGCGGCGGCGGAGCTCGTGCCGGACATCTCGTGCGAGGTCATCGACCTCGGCACCGCGCGGCCATGGGATCGCGCCACGGTGCTCGGCAGCCTCGAGCGGACCGGACGCATCGTGATCGTCGAAGAGAACCCGCACACCGGCGGCTGGGGCGCAGACGTCGCGAGCGCGGTCGCGGCCGAAGGATTCGAGTACCTGGACGCGCCACCCACCCGCGTTGCCTGCCCGGACATACCGGTGCCGTTCGGCGCTCTCGAGCGCCACTACCTGCCGTCGGCGGAGCGCGTCGCCGCTGCGATCACGGGGCTGGTGCGCGGCGGAACGGCGGCGGCACGCGTGACGGCGCCTGCGACCATCGCGCGCTCGTCTGTCGCGGCGGAGAGCGGTGATGCGAATAGGCGCGGCGCCCTCGCCAACGCACTCGGGCGCTACGCCCGCATGGTCGAGATACGGCTCATCGAGGACGAATCGATGAACCTGTATCTCGAGGGCCTGATCGCCGGCTCGATGCATACCGGCCAGGGCCAGGAAGCGGTCGCGGTGGGAGTCGCCGCGAGCCTGCGACCTACGGACTTCGTCACGTGCACCTATAGGGGTCACGGCCTGGCGCTGGCTCTGGGCCTGAAACCGCTCGCGCTCATCGCGGAGATGCTCGGCCGAAAGGACGGGTCGCTGGGAGGCAAGGGTGGCTCGATGCATCTGTCCGCACCGGAGATCGGCCTCCTCCCGACTTTCGCGATCGTCGGCGGCGGCATCCCCGTCGCGATCGGCGCGGCATACGCTTCGCAGGTCAAGCGCGACGGCGGTGTCGCGGTCGCCGCCTTCGGCGACGGCGCGACGAACATCGGCGCGTTCCACGAGTCCCTGAACATGGCCTCGGTCTGGCGCCTCCCCGTGATCTTCGTCTGTGAGAACAACCTGTATGGCGAGTACTCGCCGATCGCGAAGACGACGGCGATCACGGACATCGCGTCTCGGGCGGCGGCGTACGCCATGCCGGGCGAGATCGTGGACGGGCAGGACGTCGACGCAGTCATGTCCGCGATGTCGAAAGCCGCGGCACGCGCGCGCTCAGGCGAGGGTCCGACGCTGCTGGAGATGAAAACCTATCGCTACGCCGGGCACTCGCGCGGCGATCCCGCCAAGTACCGGCCGGCAGGTGAGCTCGAGAAGTGGAAGGAGCGCGATCCAATCGCGCTCTACGAGCGGGTCCTCATCGCGGCGGGGATCGCGGACGCGGCCAAGCTTGCGGAGCTGCGCGGCGAGGCGGAGCGCGCCGTCGCGGAGGCAATCGCGGCGGCGAGGACGAGCCCGATGCCCGATGCCGATAGCATCTTCGAGCACGTCTCGACTCGAGGGGTCTAACCGAAGACGCTCAGGTCCCGCGGGTAGCGCGTCAGGACGTCGCAGCCGCGCTCCGTGATCAGGACCATATCCTCGATGTTGACCGAGCCCACACCCGCGACGCGCATCGCGGGCTCGAGGTCGATGACCATTCCCGGCCGCAACTCGGTCGTGTCCCATTCCGCCAGATACGGCGGCTCGTGCACGTCACGGCCGATGCCGTGGCCCGCCTGAGGCGCGAGCATCGGATAGCCGCGCTTCCCGAGCGTCTCGTGGGCCAGGCGCGCGAGATCCGAGCAGCGGACGCCGGGTCCAGTCTCGCGGCGCATGACCTCGTTCGTTTCCAGGATCGCGGCGTGCGCGCGAAGGCACGCGTCGTCGGGCCGACGCGAGAACGAGTTCACGCGGGACATGTCGCTGTAGTACCCGCGATGCAAGCCGACGATGTCGATGCGGACGATCTCGCCCGCCGCGGGCGCCCGGTCGGTCGCCTCGATCAGCGTCGTGCCCTTCGGTCCGTACGCGACGGAGCACCAGCCGAATGCCATCCCGTGATCCACCAGCGTTCCCGCGATGACGGTCTGCAGCTCGGTCTCGGTCGGAGCTCCGGACAGCGCTTCGTATGCGGCCGCCGTCGCAGCGTCGGTGGCGATCGCGACCTCGCGCAGGCGGGCGATCTCGCGCTCGGTCTTGATGATGCGAAGGTCGCGAAAGATGCCGGCGGCATCCACGAACTCGGCCTCGGGAAGGAGCTCGCGGAGTCTGAGGTAGCGCGTCGCGGGCGTCGCCTCGATCTCGATGGCGATACGCCCGCTCGCCAGTCCGCGCTCGCGGACCGCGTCCGCGACACACTCGGCCACATCCGCCGGCGCGCCCCCGGACGTTGGGCTTGCCTGCCCGGAGTAGGTCCACTTCGGTCCCCAGAACCGCCGGTCGGCGATCCACGGATCCGCATGAGCGATGCTGCCGTGCTCGCTGCTCACGGGCGTAACGAACGCAGGGATCTTCGCGTCCCGCGCGACCCCGACGAACGTGATGCTCCACTGACGCCCGTCCTCGAGGACGTAGGGCAGACCCTGAGCGACATAGTAGGTGTAGTCGGCGAGATAACCGACGTTCGCACGAGAGCATCCGAGGAGAAGGTCGACCCCGGACTCGTCCATCAATCGCTCCGCTCGCGCGCGGTCGAAGGGCGGCTCGCGATCGCGCACCGGTAGCTCGGTCGAAACGCTCCTCACCACGTCCGCGTCACTCTACTGGGTGTGCCGACCGCACGCGCATCCGCAGGAACTCGCTGAGCCGCATGACTCCGAGCAGTAAGCGCACGGGGAGCGGCATGAGTCGGCGCTGCGGATCGACGAATAGCTGCGGATCGGTCAGGTGGATCGTCTTGTCGCCGACCCGGAGATCGGCCTCGCCGGCGGCCATGACGTTCTTCACCCACTGCACGTCCGAACCGTACGTGAGGGCGAACAGGTAGTCGCCGCCGTCGCGGAAGACGTTCATCGGCGTCCGGTGGATCACGCCCGACTTCCGACCGCGGTGACTGATGATGGCGAAGCCCGGCAGTCGGTGAACGAAGAGAAGCGTGAACGGGTTCAGGATGTGGGTCGTGAAGGGAAGGATGAATCGCGTGCGCGGGAGCGGGACCGGTGCGGGCATCAGGACGGGCGGCTGATGCGCTCCGCGAGGACTCTGTTGACCACCGACGGGTTCGCGGCTTTGCCCAAACGCTTGAAGATCGGACCTTTGAGTCCGTCGAGCGCGCGCTGATTGCCCGCCTTGTAGTCGGCCACGGCCTTCGGGTTCTCCGCGAGCGCCGCGTCGACCGCCTCGGCGATCGCCGTTTCGTCCGACACCTGGGTAAGACCCTTCGCCTTCACGATGGCCTCGGGCGCGGAGCCGGTCTGCCACATCTCCGCGAACACGTCCTTTGCGGCCGAACCCGACACGTCGCCCTTCTTGACCAGGGCGACGAGGGCGCCGAGCTGCGCGGGCGTGATCCTCGCGCCGGCGACCGAGCCGCCGTCGTTCTTGAGGTACCGCAGGAACTCTCCGGTCACCCAGTTCGCGACCGTCTTTGCCTCCCCGCCGGCCGCGCGGACCGTTTCCTCGAAGAAGTCGGCGAGCGCGCGGTCGTCCACGAGGATGCGCGCGTCGTAGTCCGATAGCCCGTACTCCTTGATGAACCGCGCGCGGCGGGCCGTTGGCAGCTCGGGGATCTGCGCGCGCAGTCGTTCGACGTCGGCCCGCGAGGGCGCGAACGCGACGAGATCGGGCTCCGGGAAATACCGGTAGTCCTGCACGTCCTCCTTCGACCGCTGCAGGAAGGTCCGCCTGCGCTCGGGGCTCCAGCCCACGGTGATCTTGCCCTTGCGCGTTCGCAGCTCGCCACCCGCCTGCCACTCCTGCCAGAGGCGGTCGGCCTCGTACGGCAGGGCCTCCTCGAGCGCCGCGTAGCTGTTCATGTTCTTGATCTCGCTCTGCGGGGGCCACCGGATCTGGCCGTCCTCCGTGAAGCGGATCGAAACGTTCACGTCGAACCGGCCCGCGCCCTGCTCGAAGCGGACCTCCGAGACGCCGGAGAAGACCAGCACCTCGCGGAGCGCGCGCACGTAGGCGAGCGCCTCCTCGACCGACGTCATGTCCGGCTCGCTGACGATCTCGAGCAGCGGCACGCCGGAGCGGTTGAAGTCGATGAGTGAGTACCCGGCGCCGTGTTTGGAGTTCGCGGTGTCCTCCTCCAGGTGCGCGCGCGTGACGCCGATGCGCTTCGTTCCGGCGGAGGTCGCGATCTCGAGCCAGCCCTTGACGTTCAGCGGCAGGTCGTACTGGGAGATCTGATAACCCTTCGGTAGGTCCGGGTACATGTAGTTCTTGCGGTCGAACTTCGTGTGCGCCGGTACTTCGCAATTGAGCGCCAGGCCGGCGATCATCGCGAGCTCGATGGCGCGCTTGTTCGGCACAGGCAGCGCACCGGGGAGGCCGAGGCACACCGGACACACGAGCGAGTTCGGTGGCGCGCCGAACCACTTCGCCGCGCAGCCACAGAACATTTTCGACTCGGTGGCGAGCTCGACGTGCGTCTCGATGCCGATGACCAGCTCGTAGGGGCGATCGGTCACGGCTGTTGCGGCTGCGGGATGCCGGTCGGGACCGGACCGCCCGTCCTCTCGCTCGACTGGATGACGCGGCTGAGATTCACGATCACTCGATCGTCGCTCATGGAGACAAGATACTGGTCGAGCGCGCGATAGCCGCCGTCACGCGACGCTCCCCGCGCGGTGAAGATAAAGACGCGACCGACGGTGCTCTCGCAGCGCGCCGCGTAGCCGAACTCGACCACGTTGCCCGTCGTCAGCGCCGCGAAATCCACCGGGCACTCCGCAGCGCCGAGCGTCGGCGCCCAGTACGCGCGGAAGCCGAGCGCCGCGTCCTTCGCAGGACGCGCCAGGTAAAAGGCACGCGAACTCTCCGTCGGAGTTGGATCGACGCGTCTGGGCGGCTGCCCGAACGCGGGTACGTCCGCGATCGGCAGCACCAAGCGATCCCCCGGCACGAGCGCCGGCGGCGTCACGATCTGCGGAAGGACGGCGAGCAGCGACACGACGAGCACGGCGATGAGCCCGCCGAACAGCAGCAGCGCGATGAGGATGTACTGCTTCCACACCGGC
>Ga0114129_10001119_pt1 | contig 35383 bp, 36 predicted proteins | sample RhiMetdeltSRZDD1_FD_80071 | JGI IMG/M metagenome (GOLD analysis project Ga0114129, IMG submission 80071) | Populus rhizosphere microbial communities from Tennessee, USA - Rhizosphere MetaG P. deltoides SRZDD1 (version 2) (version 2) | ecosystem: Host-associated > Plants > Roots > Rhizosphere >...
CCGATGCGCAGGAGCAAGCTCGTGACGCTCGACTTGTCGGCTTCAGGCGCACCTCGGAATCCGCCGAGCAAGCGTGCGACCTTCTCGGTCTGCACGAGCTCGTCGGCGTCCGCGTCGGTCAACGGGGCGAGACGAAAAGACGCGGCCCCGATCAGCTCAGCGAGCGTCCCGCCGGGGCCGAGCGCCACGAGCGGTCCGAACACGGGATCCTCGACGGCGCCGACGAGCAGCTCGGCGCCGCCGCGCACCAGCGGTTGAACGAGTAGCGGCGCGCCGATCCGCTCGCCCGCCTCCCGTACGGCAGCCTCGTCGCGGAGATCCAGTGCGACTCCGCCCACGTCGGTCTTGTGGACGCCCGCCGCGGCGGTCTTGAGCACGACCGGATAGCCGAAGTCGCTTGCAGCCGCAACGGCCTCCTCGACCGTCGCCGCGGTGCGCTCTCGAACCATGGGAATGCCGTAGCACCTGAGCAGCGCCCGCGTCTCGGCCGCCGAAAGCCACCGGTCTCCGGCCTCGCGTGCGATCGTCGACGCACCCTTCGCGTCGAGATCATCCAGCTCCGGCACGCGGCCCTGCGGCCGGCGCAGCCATTCGGCGCGCGCCGCAGCCCTGCCGAGCGCACGAGCCGCCGACTCGGGATAGGCAAACGACGCGACCGGCGCCGACAGCATCGCCTCGGGCGTGCCTCCGCCGCTGATGATCGAGACGAGCACGGGTTTCTCGCTGCCCCCGCCGACCGCACGCGCGACAGCGTCGGCCACCTCGGCGGCGCCCGCGACGACGGGCGGGACGAAGAGAACGATCACCGCGTCGATGCCTGGATCGGCGAGCAGGAGCGGGAGCGCTCGCTCATACGTCGCGCCGACCGCCGAGCCGAGCATGTCGACGGGATTCGCGATGCTCGCTTCGGCGGGCAGGACGGCGCGTAGCTCTGTCGCAGTCGCGTCGGCAAGCGGAGGCAGCGTGAGCCCGGCGGCCTCGCAGGCGTCGGCGCAAAGGATGCCGAGGCCGCCGGCGTTCGTCAGGACCGCGACGCTCCGTCCACGCGGCAATGGCTGGCCGGCCAGCAAGCTGGTCACGTCGAGCAGCTCCTCGAGCGTGTCGACCCGGAGCACACCCGCCTGGTGGAACAGCGCGTCGACGGCCGCCTCGGAACCGGCCAGCGCGGCGGTGTGCGAGCTTGCGGCCCTTGCGCCCGCGCTCGTCCGTCCCGCCTTCATGGCGACGATGGGCTTCGTCCGCGCCACTCGACGAGCGACCCGCGCGAACTTGCGCGGATTGCCGAACGACTCGAGATAGAGGAGCACGACGCCCGTCTCCGCGTCCTCCTCCCAGTACTCGAGCAGGTCGTTCGACGAGATGTCTGCCTTGTTGCCGACCGACACGAAGGACGACAAGCCGAGACGGCGCTCGGCGGCGCGTTCCAGGACTGCCAGTCCGAGCGCGCCGCTCTGTGACGAGAAGCCGACGTTCCCGGGCGGCAGCGCGCGAGGCCCGAACGTCGCGTTCAGCTGTGGTGCCGCGGCGGCGATGCCCAGACAGTTCGGCCCGAGCAGGCGGGCGCCGTGCGAACGGACAAGGGCCACGAGCTCCTCCTGCCGCGCCGCGCCCTCGGCGCCCATCTCGGCGAAGCCGGCCGAGATGACGCAGAGCGCACGCACGCCTGCTGCGAGGGCTTCCGCGGCGGCCTCGAGGACGGCAGGCCCGGGGAGGCAGATGACCGCGAGGTCGACCGAGTCGCCGATCGCACCCACGCTCGTGTACGCCCGGACACCCGCGACGGACGCCGCCGACCGGTTGACCGGAAAGGCGACGCCGCGGAAGTCTGCGCGCAGGACGTTGCGAAACAGCTCGCCTCCGATCGACCCAGCACGCGGCGATGCCCCGATCACCGCGATCGTCCGAGGCGTGAAGAACGGCCGGAGCGAGGACACCACGCCGACGTGATCCCGTTCGTCGACACGGGCTCGCAGCATGTCCGTCGGCGCGAGCGCGAGATGGACCTCGGCCGTCCCGAGAACCGTCTCGCGTGTCGTCTCGAAGCCGGCATCGGCGAAGACGCGCAGCATGGCGCTGTTGTCGAGCATCACTTCCGCGACGAACTCCTCGATTCCCACGCCGGCAGCTGCGGTGGCGAGCTGCTCGAGCAGGCGGGTTGCGATCCCCCGCCCCTGCAGCTCGTCCGCTACCGCGAAAGCGACCTCGGCGGCGCGCGCATCGCGCAGCCGAACGTAGTTCGCGACCGCGACGACGCGATCGCCCTTGACGCCGATCAGCGCGCCGCGCTCGCCCCAGTCCGGGTCGACCACCGGCTCGACCATGTGCGGGTCGACCGAGGGGTGGCCATGGAACCGCTTGTAGAGGCTCTCGTCCGACAATTCGTGGAAGAACGAGAGCAGCGCGGACAGGTCACCGTGGCGCGGCGGCCGCAGCCGCATGGTCGAGCCGTCGCGCAGGACGACGTCGGCGTGCTCGGGCACCGCGATGCCGGCGTTCATGCGGAAAGTGTCGCACGATCTCAGTTGCCGCAATCAGCGCGTGGCCGCAATCAAGCTGCGGATTCACCGCAACGTTCGACCGTCGCCGCTCAACCCAGAAGCGCTCGCGCCGCCCGTGCGGCGACGAGCTCTTCCCGTGCCGGGATCACGTGGACCCGCACACGCGAGCCCGCGGCCGCGACGTCCGTGTCCGGAACGGCGTCCTCGTTCAGCGCTTCGTCGAGCCCGACACCGAGATGACCCAGACGCCCTGCGACGGCCGCCCTGACGTCGGCGCGGTTCTCGCCGATGCCCGCGGTGAACACGAGGGCGTCGAGACCCCCGAGCGCCGCGGCCATCCCGGCGACAGCCTTCGCGACGAGATAGGTGAAAACGCCGAATCCCAGCTGTTCGTCGAGGCCGCCCAACGCTGCAAGCCCCGACTCGTGCTCGAGAACGCGATCCAGATCCTCCGCGGTGGTGCTGCGGCGAAGGAGATAGAGGAGCGCCCCGGGATCCACGGAGCCCGAGCGCGTCGCACCCGGTAGTCCCTCGAGCGGCGTGAACCCCATCGTCGTGTCGACCGAGCGACCGTCGCGGACGGCCGTGACCGAGCACCCGCCGCCGAGATGGCAGACGACGAGCCGCGGCGCCGGCACTCGCTCGCTCGCCCACTGCACCGAGAGCCCGTGAAACCCGTAGCGCCGAATCCGTTCGCGCAAACGCGCCGGCAGCGCGTACGTCGCCGCGAAGTCCGGAATCGTCGCGTGAAATTCCGTGTCGAAGACGGCGACGTGCGGAACGTCGGGCAGCGCCCGCCGTGCAGAGTCGATCGCCGCGAGGGCCGGAGCGTTCTGAAGCGGCGCGAGATCGACGAGCGCGCGCAAGCGCTCGACGAGCTCGTCGTCGATCACCGTCGGCTCCCGCAGCTCGCCGCCGTGCGCGACTCGATGAGCCACGGCGTCGGCGGGAACGTATGCCGAGACCGGCTCCGACTCGTCGCCGTCGACGACGTGCAGCTTCAGGCTGGTCGAGCCTGCGTTGACGACGAGGACGGTCAGCCCGGCCAGGTCCAGTTGCGGATCTCCGGCGGATCCTCGCCGTGTTGGCGTCCGTAGGCGCGCGCGCGCAGACGACTGTCGACCATGTCCTGGCGTAGGTGGTCCGCCGTGCCCGCGAGGTGCGGCAGCCGGTCGATGGCGTCGATCACGAGATGAAACCGATCGAGGTCGTTGAGCATGACCATGTCGAACGGCGTCGTCGTCGTTCCTTCTTCCTTGTAGCCGCGCACGTGGAGGTTCTCGTGATTCGTGCGGCGGTAGGTCAGGCGATGGATCATCCACGCATAGCCGTGGTACGCAAACACGACGGGACGGTCGACCGTGAAGAGCGAGTCGAACTCCTTGTCCGAGAGCCCGTGCGGATGCTGCGTGTCGGGCTGGAGTCGCATCAGGTCGACGACGTTCACGACACGCACTTTCAAGTCGGGCAGCCGCTCGCGCAGGATCGCGGCGGCCGCGAGCGTCTCGAGTGTCGGTACGTCGCCGCAACACCCGAGCACGACGTCGGGCTCCGCGTTTGCGTCATTCGAGGCCCAGTCCCAGATCCCGATGCCGCGCGTGCAGTGCGCGATCGCGTCGGGCATCGACAGGTACTGAAGTGCCGGCTGCTTGCCCGCGACGATGACGTTGACGTAGTCGCGGCTCCGCAGGCAGTGGTCCGCGACAGAGAGGAGCGTGTTCGCATCGGGCGGGAGGTAGACGCGGATGATCTCCGCCTTCTTGTTGACGACGTGGTCGATGAAGCCGGGATCCTGGTGTGAGAATCCGTTGTGATCCTGCCGCCAGACGTGTGAGCTCAAGAGGTAGTTCAGCGAAGCGATGGGCTGCCGCCACGGAATCGCGCGGGTCACCTTCAACCACTTCGCGTGCTGGTTGAACATCGAGTCCACGATGTGGATGAACGCCTCGTAGCAGTTGAAGAGGCCGTGACGGCCGGTGAGGAGATAGCCCTCGAGCCAGCCCTGGCAGAGATGCTCCGAGAGCACCTCCATGACGCGCCCGTCAGGTCCGAGGGCCTCGTCGGTCGGCTCGCGCTCGGCGTCCCATGCGCGCGTGGTGGCGGAGAACACATCGCCGAGCCTGTTCGACTCGGTCTCGTCCGGTCCGAAGAGGCGGAAGTTGTCCGGGTTGCGCGCGATCACATCGCGCAGGAACCGTCCGAGGACGCGCGTCGACTCGGCCGTGTCGACGCCGGGATGCTTCACCTCGAGCGCGTAGTCGCGGAAGTCGGGCAGAGCGAGATCCCGCAGGAGCAAACCGCCGTTCGCGTGCGGCACGGCGCCCATGCGCCTCTCGCCTTCCGGCGGCAGCTCCGCCAGCTCCGGGATCAGGCGGCCGGTGTCGTCGAAGAGCTCGTCCGGCCGATAGCTGCGCATCCAGTCCTCGAGGAGCCGCAGGTGATCGGCGTTCGACCGCACGTCCGTGATGGGCACCTGATGGGACCGCCAGGTCCCCTCGACCGGAAGGCCGTCCACCTCGCGCGGCCCCGTCCAGCCCTTGGGCGAGCGCAGGACGATCATCGGCCACGTCGGGCGCTCGGTGACTCCGCCGGCGCGCGCCGCGTGCTGGATCGCCGCGATGCGGTCGAGCGCGTCGTCGAGCACCGCGGCGAAGCGACGGTGCGCGTCGAGATGGTCGTCCGACGCCTCGATCGTGACGAACAGGGGCTCGTGGCCGTAGCCGCGCATCAACGCCGCGAGCTCGTCCTCCGGAATGCGGGCGAGGAGCGTCGGGCCGGCGATCTTGTAGCCGTTGAGATGCAGGATCGGAAGGACGGCGCCGTCGCGCTGCGCATTCAGGAGCTTGTTCGCGTGCCAGCTCGCCGCAAGCGGCCCGGTCTCGGCCTCGCCGTCGCCGACGACACACGCGACGAGCAGCTCGGGATTGTCGAACGCAGCCCCGTACGCGTGTGTGAGCGCGTAACCGAGCTCACCCCCCTCGTGAATCGAGCCAGGCGTCTCCGGGGCAACGTGGCTCGGGATCCCGCCGGGGAACGAGAACTGGCGGAACAGCTCGCGTAGACCGTCCTCGTCCTCCGTCACGTGCGGATAGACCTCGCTGTACGTCCCCTCGAGGTACGTGTTCGCGACGAGCCCGGGACCTCCATGTCCGGGGCCGGTGACGTAGATCACGGTCAGGTCGCGCTGCCGGATCGCTCGATTGAGGTGCGCATAGATGAGGTTGAGGCCCGGCGTCGTGCCGAAATGCCCCAGCAGACGCGGCTTGACCTGATCAGCAGTCAGCGGCTCGCGCAGCAGCGGGTTGTCGAGCAGGTAGATCTGGCCCACCGACAAGTAATTGGCGGCGCGCCAGTACGCATCGAGCCGCTCGGCGTCGGTGGCGCCGAGCGACTCAGTCTGCAGTGCTTCGGTCACGCAACCCGAACGCTATGCCTTCTTTTCGCTCTCGGCATCACCTCGTCGGGCTCAGCTCGAACGACCAGCACCGGGCACCTGGCACGGTGGAGCACGCCGGTGGACACGCTGCCGAAGACGGCGCGCTTCACGACGCCCCATCCGTGCGAGCCGATCACGAGGAACCGCGGCTCGTAGCGGGCAGCCGCAATGCAGATCTCCTCGACCGGGAGGCCCCTCAGGACGACCGCCCGTGTCTCGACGCCGGCCTCCTCGGCACGTGCGGCCGTGTCGAGGACGAGCTTCTGCGCTTCCTCTTCGCCCAGCTTCGCAAGCTCGCCGTTGACCGGCGCGGGCGCCAGCCCGGTCGCCGTGTACGGGATCGTCCACACGGTCACGATCACGAGCTCCGTGTCGAGCATCTTCGCGAGATCGATCGCGGTGTTCGTCGCTGTCTCGGCGGTCGGAGAACCGTCTGTAGCGAGCATCACAGGGTTCATCGTTACCTCCTCTTCTCAGGGACGGAACACATTCGTGCGGTCAGACGTCCCGGCCGAGCCGATGCGCGAACTCACGATGCGCCTGCTCGGCCTCCGCCAAATCTCTTGCCTGCTCGAGGCGTTCGCGCGCCTCGAGCAGGTACGCCGCCAGGTCCGGATCCCGCACGTCGATGCCGAGGCGCTCGACGAGACAGTTGCCCTTGAGCACTGCGCCGCCGGGCTCCCAGAAGGCGCAGCGGTCCTCTGGACAGATCTCGGACTCACCTCGCGCCGCGAGCCTGAGGGTGCAGTGCTTGGACTCGGACTGGCTCATGCCTTCAGTCTCGACTCCGCCTGGGGACTGGGCATCGGGCCGCCCCCTGATCACATTGCGGCGTTCTACGGAGGGTCCTCGGCGACGCCAGGTCGGAAGATCGCAGCATCCATTCTCGCCGCGCAACAGGCAGACGCGGTCGCAGCTGCGATCGCCGCCGATGCCGGCGCGGACGTCCGGCCTGCGCCCTACCGCCCTGTGCTGCGCGGGCTCTTGCTGACCGGATTCGTTCCGCGCTATCTGCGCGCCGATGTGCAGGCCGGCAGCTCCGTCGTCGACACCGAGCCGCTCTGGTGGCCGCCGGCGAAGATCGTCGGACACCACCTCGCGCCGTTCCTCGCCACACAGCTGGGCCTGGCCGCGTCGCTCTCGGAAGAGGCAAAGGCGCGCGCACTCGAAGTCGAGATCGAGCTCGATCCACACGCGTCGTCCGCGACGGCCCCCTGAAACACGAAGAAGACCGCCCCGGCGAGAGCGGTCTTCGGAGGTGACGGGCCGGCGCGTTACGCGGAAACCACCGGGCGCCGGCCCGTCGTCTGCGCGTCTAGGACGCGCGAGCCAACCGCCGATGGAGCACTGAGAAGGCGAGGATGACGAAGCCGATCCCGCTCAGCAGGAGCGCGACACCCACGACGATCCCGAACAGCCCGAGCTTGTCGGCCATGTAGGACGTGTTCAGCGCCGTCGTCAGGGCCGTCTCGGTCACCCAGACGTCTCGGATGCCGTTCGCGACGGGCTGCTTGGTTGCCGTGTCCGTGACTGCCCACTGCGGATTGTCAGTCCCGCCGCCGACTGCCAGCTGCGCTTTCGGCGCGTCGGGCTTCGCCTGGAAGCGACCCATCTGGGCGTACGTGTAGCCGCCCGTCGCCTCGAGTGCGTGGATCCGCATGTAACTCGCGAACGCTCGAGCCCGGTCGCCGCTGTTGATCGTCTTGCCGGCAACCGCGACCGTCGGCATGTCGAGCGCGTTGATGTCGAGGCCGGCCTTCGTGGCCTCCTCCTTGATCGCCGACGGCGTCATGTCGGCCGTCCCGACGATCTTCTCCTGCTTGAGGCTGTCGCTCACCGTCGAGCGGCCGTTGAAGCCCATCACGATGGCGACGATGCCGAACGTGATGAGAACGGCGCCGGCAGCGAAACCGCCCCATTCGAGGATCTTGCGCCAGAGGTCGCTCTCCGCCTTCTGTGCGGTCTGTGCGGTCTCTGCCCGCTTTGCTGCGATGGTGCTCATGGTTCCTCCAATCCTTGTGGTGGTTCCGGGATTGGTTTGAGTCAAGCCGCCGGACGCAGCCGCGCCATCCGCGGCGAGCCGCCGAGTTGGTGGGATTGACCCGTCGCGGTGTTGCGGGTTTCCCGCAGCGCCCTGAGAGTTTTCGAAGGACGGCCGCATACCGCGTAGGGCGCACGCCAGACCCGAGGCATCCGCGCGCTCCCCGGACGAACGGTGCGAACATTGCGTATGGCCACCGTCCGTGAGAGCGAGCGCCTCAGGGCACTCGTCGAGACCGGAATCGCGATCAACTCCGAGCTCTCCCTCGACGGCGTGCTGGAACGAATCGTCGAGGCTGCGGCCCGAGTGACCGGTGCCCGCTATGCGGCGCTCGGCGTCGTCGACCGCTCGGGGAGCGGCCTCGAGCGCTTCATCACCTACGGCATCGCGCCGGACGTGGAGACACAGATCGGCGACCCGCCGCACGGGCGCGGGATCCTGGGGGTGCTGATCCAGGACGCGCGCCCGCTGCGCCTGCACGACCTGAGCCAGGATCCGCGCTCCGTCGGGTTTCCGCCCGGGCACCCCCCGATGCACACGTTCCTCGGCGTGCCGATCGTGCTCCGGGGCGCCGCCTACGGAAACCTGTACCTCACCGAGAAGAACGAGGGCGACTTCACGGACGAAGACGAGGAGCTCGTCACCCTCTTGGCAGCACAGGCAGCCGTGGCCATCGAGAATGCGCGGTTGTACGAGTCCGCGACGACGTGGTCGCAGCAGCTCGAGTCGCTGAACGAGGTCGGCGCCGCGCTGATGGGCGAGCTCGAGCTCGAGCCGCTGCTCGATCTCATCGCGACACGGCTCCGCGAGCTGATCGATGCGCGACTCGTCGCGATCGCGCTTCCGGCCGGAGGCGCACTGCGGATCGCCGCGGCCGACGGCCAGGGTGCGGACGAGCTGGTCGCCACGAACCTGCTCGCGCAGGATTCGAAGACGGGTCGCGTACTCGAGCGCGGCCGCAGCGAGCGTGTCGACTCGCTGATGGAGGACCCGGAGGTCAACCAGGACGTCGCGCGCCGTCTCGGCGCGTCGAGCGGTCTGTACGTTCCGCTGCTGGCGCGCGAGGTTCCGATCGGCGTCCTGATCGCACACGACAAAACCGGGCGGGACCAGCGGTTCAGCAGCTCCGATCTCCGCCTGGCCGAACAGTTCGCGCTGCGAGCGTCGATCGCAGTCGACCTGTCACGGCGCGTCGCGCGCGACGCGCTGCGCCGTGTGGTTGCCGGACAGGAGGTCGAGCGGCGACGGCTGGCACGCGAGCTGCACGACGAGACCGGCCAGGCGCTGACGTCGATACTGCTCGGCCTGCGGGCGGTGGACGAAGCGGGAAGCGGCGACGACGTCGCGAAGGCTGTCGCCGACCTGCGCGAGCTCGTCGTCGCGACGTTGCAGGACGTCCGCCGCCTTGCGGTCCAGCTCCGCCCGAAGGCGCTCGACGACTTCGGGCTCGTCCCGGCGCTGGAGCGCCTAGCGCAGACGTTCTCCGAGTCGAGCGGAATTGGCGTCCAGCTCGAGGCGACGCTTGGCGACGAGCGGCTACCTGCCGAGGTCGAGACGACCATCTACCGCATCGTCCAGGAGGCGCTCACGAACGTCGTCAAGCATGCCGAGGCCACCGAAGTCAGCATCCTGCTGGTGCGCCGAGACAGCACGGTCACCGCGGTGTTGGAGGACAACGGCGCGGGGTTCCGTCCCGAGGCGGCGCGGTCCGACAGCCTCGGCCTCGAAGGCATGCGAGAGCGCGTCGCCCTGCACGACGGACGTCTGACCGTCGAATCGGCGCCCGGCGCGGGGACGACGCTGCGCGTCGAGGTCCCGCTGTGATCAAGGTGGTGCTCGTCGACGACCACGCGGTCGTCCGATCCGGCCTGCGCCTCCTGCTCGACAAGCAGGACGACATCGAGGTGGTAGGCGAGGCGGGCAACGCGAAGGACGCGATCTTCCGCGCGCGCGCGCTCAAGCCGGACGTCATCCTGCTGGACGTCGTGATGCCCGGCGAGAGCGGCATCGAGGTCCTGCCCAAGCTGTTGAAGGAGTCGCCGGAGACCAACGTGCTCGTGCTCTCGATGCAGGACGATCCCAGCTACGTGCGCGAAGCGTTCGCCGCTGGGGCGAACGGCTACGTCCTCAAGGAAGCGGCGGACGAAGAGGTCGTCGCGGCCGTTCGCGAGATCGCCGAGGGCCGGCGCTACGTACACCCGACGCTCGGTGCACGCCTGGTTGCAGCCGAGGCGGAGGAGCGCGCTGCCGCGGAAGCGGATCCCCTGTCGGAGCGAGAACGCGAAGTCCTACGGCTGCTCGCGCTCGGGCACACGAACCAGGAGATCGCCGAGCAGCTCTACATCTCGGTGCGCACGGCCGAGTCGCACCGTGCGCACATCATGCAGAAGCTTCGGCTCTCGACCCGCGCGGAGCTCGTGCGCTACGCGCTCGCCCACGGCCTGCTCGTCGACGAGTCGGCCTAGACACCGAGTCCTACGCCGAGCTTCTCTCCCGCCCGCGACCAGTGGAAGCGCTCATGTGCAAGCCGCGGAGGACCGTCGATCAGTTTCTCCCACGGTGCGAAGAACGGCGCGACCCTCGGATCGTCCACGAGGTCGTTGACGATCCACTCGACCTCCGGCCCTTCGAACACGAAAACGACTTCGCCGGCGGTCAGGTAGGCGCTGTGGCGGTCCAGGCCGAGCTGCTCGGCATCGAACGGCGGCCCTTCGGCCAGTAACACCTCGGCCTCGTCGTGCGCATCGCCGCGCAGGCGGGCGACGATCATCAACCGCTTCATGGAAACCTCCCTCGTCGTTTCCGACAGCGTGCGCGCACTCGTGGCGCGCGCCATCCGGGAGGAGCGCCCTGGGCGCTACGGTTTTTCCGCAGGCTTGCGCTCGAAGATGACGAGCACGCTCAGGTGCTCGTACGCCGTGAAGCGGTGGTCCGCGCCCGCCTCGACGAAGACGGCGCTGCCCTCGCGCACGGGAACCTGTTCGCCCTCGACCTCGAGGACACCGGCGCCCTCGAGGACGACATAGATCTCATCGTCCGCGTGTGGCTGCTGGCGGTCGGCCTCGGGCGCGACGAGAACGTACACGCCCAGCTCCAGGCCGGCGGACTCGTGAACGACCTCATAGCCTCCGCCGGCCTCCCCGAGCCGCTGCTTGACAGCGGCGACCTCGAATGCATGCACGTCGGGACGCTACTTCACGTGCACCGTCAGGTGCAGCACGTAGTCCTCGCCGATGGTTTTGTGGCCCGCGAACAGCTTGTAGTCCTCGCCGGGCTTCGTCGTGAATCGGTACGTGCCCTTCCGTGTGAGCTTGACCGTCGAAACCGCGGACAGATGGTTCATGTACGGCCGGACACGCGTGAGCTTCGGCCCGGCGGACTGAATCAACGTGTGCGGCATGATGTCGTTGTTCACGAACCGAAGCGTCGTGCCGGCCTTGAGCGTGATCCCGAGCGTCGGCGCCGGCTTCCCGCTCCCGAGCTGCCACATGTGGCAGCCCTTCATCTCATGACTGATCGTGATCGTCGCCGCACCTCCTGCGGAAGCCGACGGAACGGCAATCGCCGCTGCCGCAGCGACGAACACGAGAGAGCTCCTGATGGACATGGTTTCCCTCCTTCGGATACTCGGCTCAGTGTGCGGCGCGCGCCGCTCCTCTCCATCCGCGCGCCGACCGATCCTCAGTGCGGGTTTCTGCTGATGTCAGTCCGCGCCGGCGCGAGCATCCTTCGCTCATGCTCCAGAGCACGTACGCCGTTTGGTGGCAGGAAGACGACGGCCCGCGACACGCAGGCAAGCTGCAGCTCGGCAGTCTGCACCTGCTCCTTTCGGGCAACGGGGCCGGGCGGCTGGCACTGCCGCTCGACGAGATCGTCGGCGTCGATTACGCGCGCGGCGAGCTCGTGGTCGCGCGCCGGACAGGTCCAAAGGTGCGAATCGGCAACCTCGACGGTCCAGGCGTTCTGCTCGAGCTGAGCGACGCGCTCGCCGCCTAGCGAGGGCTACGTCAAGCTGAGCGCGAAGACTCGGCTGCGGCTTCTTGCTCCGTCCGCTCGAGCCGCTCGTAGTAGTCGGGAAACTCCCTTCATATGTGCGAGCGCGATCTTGCCGGTGACGATGGGGTCGTCTCCCGTGACGTCTGTCTGAGGATCGTGGCTGCCGTGCTCGCACTCGACGTCCATCCCGGCGCGAAACTGCTCGAGGTCGAACCGCTTCCAGTCGACTCCGATCGCGTCACCCACGCGCCGCGCTTCCTCGCTGCTGGTTCGACGGGCTTCGGTCATCAGGACGATTGCCTGACGCGGCGCAACGAACGGCTGCTTCTCAGCGCCTACGAAACCGCCGGCGGCCGCCCTCTTCGGCGACCTCCTCAGGTCGCGCCGATTCGTCGGTGTCCTCACCGACTTCGTCCGCCTCGGCGGTGACGGGCGCGTCGAAGCCCTGCTCCCACGGATCGTCGGAGTCCGGCGGCAGAACGCGGACATGGCGCGGCATGTCGACCGGCTGCTCGGGCGACGCCGGCTCCTCGACGTCCGGGCGGCGGCGCCACCAGCGCTTGCGGCTCTCGGGCTGCTGCTCCTCCTCCTCGGCGGCCGGCGGCAGCTCCGGGTCCGCGTCGTCGTCTTCGCCTGCAGGCCCGGCTTCCGGCACTTCCGCCTGCGGCTCGTCGACGTCCTCCGGAGGCACGGCGCCGATGATCGTCATCGCGTCGGAGGGCTCCTGCGCCTCCTCGAACGCGGTCCAGCCGAGCGCGTCGTGCTCCTCGGTGTCCTCGGAGCGCTGCGCTTCGACGACAGGAAGCACCGGCGCCGCGGCTGCCGGCTGCGCGAAGGTCAGCTCCTCGCGACCGGCCGCCCACTCGATCGCGCACACGATCAACAGTGCGCCGGCCATCGCCAGCACGATCGTCCACCAGGACAGTCCCGCGAGCCCGACCGCGACCGCGACGGCAATCAGGAATGCGACTTCGCCCGCGACGCGCCACACGACCGGCGAGACGCCTTCGCGCGCTCCGCGGGAGCCGTAGCCGTATGCCGGAGGCGAGCCCGGCCAGGTCTGCTGCGTCCAACCGGCCGAGCGGAGAGCACGCAGGTCCGAGCGCAGCGCGGCCGCATGGCGATGGAACGAGTCGACCGCCTCGAGCGTCCGCAGTGCGGCATCGAGCTGTGCAGCGTGGCGGTAGAACGCGTCGAAGGCGTCGCGCACGCTCTCCTGCTCGTAGCCCTGGTCGGCGACCGGGAGATCGTCGACGCGCGGCAACGGCTCGCGCGCGGGCGTCTGCGGACTGGGCCAGGCCTCGTTCTCCATCATCGAATTATGCGTCGAGATCGGATGGTCCGCAGCTAGCCCGCCGCTTCGGCGCGCCAGAGGCCGCGAATCGCCCAGATCGCGAAGCCGCCGAGGAGGGCGAAGACGATGGCGAAGGCGAGCAGCGTCTTGTCGGGCGAGCCGGAGATGAGCCCGCGGCCCTCCTCCAACAGCGGCGTGATCGGGTTCACCCTCGCGACCCCGTGCAGCCACCCCTGCAGCAAGCCGAGCGGGACGTAGACCGGCGCAAAGAAGAGGAGGATGAAGACCGGCATCTGGATGACGGGAAAGGCCTGCTGCGTGCGCAGCCGCATCGCGACACCCGTCGACCAGAGCGTGCCGACGATGCTGAGCAGAAAGCCGAGCGTGTAGAGCGCGAAGAGGTCGACGCCGCTGCCGCCGATCTTCATCTGTGCGGCGAAGGCGACGCCCGTCACGACCACGATCACGGTGATCCAGCGGACGAGGCCGGCGATCGCGTAGCCGATCACGATCCCGACGCGATTCGGCGCGGCGAGCATCAGCCGGCGCATGAAGCCCGTCTCGAAGTCGCGCGCGATGCCGAAGCCGGTGAAGACGCCGGAGAACGCCGCCGACTGAAGCAGCACGAACACGAACTGGAACGCCGTGTAGCCGAGCGGAAAGTTGAACCCCGGCACGTCGCGGATGCGCGAGAGGCCGCCGACGAACGCCGTGAAGAAGAAGAGCGGGAAGAGCAGCGACGGCAGCAGGAACGACGGGTTCGTGAAGAAGTTGTGCACCTGCCGCCACGCGACACCCTTCGCTGCGTTGACGACGTCTCTCACGAGCGCGCCATCCTCTGTATCAGCGCGTGCGTCGCGAGCGCGAACCCGATCAGCGACATGCCGATGGCGACGGCGAAGCCGAGCAGGATCGGCTCCCAGTGCCAGTCGTAGATGACGAGCGCGCGGACGGCCTCGATCAGGTACGAGACCGGGTTGATCGTCGCCACCCAGCGGAACCAGTCGGCCTCGATCAGGTTGCGCGGGATGTTCATCGACGACAGGAAGAGGAACACGAAGAAGACGGGGAACAGTCCCTGCACCGCCTCGGTCGAGCCCGTTCGCAGCGCCGCCCAGCAGCCGAACGAGGCGAACGCGAGCGCAATCACCGCCTCGAGCACGAGCAGCAATACCGCGCCGCCGAATCCGGTCTCCAGGTGGACGCCGAACGCGAGCCCGACGGCGAGGTAGAAGACCGCCTGCACGAGCGCGATCGTCAGCAACCCTCCGAGCTGGCCGAGCAGAAGCACGATCCCCCGCACCGGCGTCAGTGCGAGCCGGTTCAGAAAGCCGGTCTGGATGTCCCGCGCGAACTCGACGTTCGCGTTCACCGTTGCGAGCAGCGCACCCTGGATGAACGGCACGGCGATCGCGAACGCGACGAACGAGTCAGTCGGGAACCCGGGCAGCCGCGTCTCGGCCTCGAGGCCGCCCGAGTTCACCGCGAAGAGCAGCATCGGGAAGATCAGCGGGAAGACGATGTTCGCGGGCTGGCGGGCGGTGCGCACGACCGCGCGCCGCCCTAGCGTCGCAGCCTGCAGGGCGGCGATCTGCATCAGACCGCCGCTGCCTCCTGCTTCTCGTCGGCCTCGTCGCCGGCGCCCTCGAGGTGGCGCCCGGTCTTGTCGAGAAAGACGTCGTCGAGCGTGGGCTCGTGAATCTGCAAATTCGAGATGCGGAGCTTCTCGGCATCGAGCGCGCGCACGATCTGCGCGATGTCGCCGTCGTTGGCCGCGAGCTGGACCGCGACGCTCTTCGGCCCGAAGCCGGTGGTCGGCGTGCCGAAGCGCTCGAGCACGGCGGCAACGGCGCCCTTCTGCGCATGCTCGGCCGGGACCGCCTCGATCGTCGAGCACGCGACCTCAGCTTTCAGCTGGTCCGGCGTGCCCTCGGCGACGATGTGGCCGTGGTCGATGATGCCGACGCGGTCGGCGAGGACGTCGGCCTCCTCGAGGTACTGCGTCGTCAGGAACACCGTGACGCCGTCCTCCTTCGCCAGCCGCCCGACCTCTTCCCACAGCGCCGTTCGGCTCTGGATGTCGAGGCCGGTCGTCGGCTCGTCGAGAAAGAGGATGCGCGGATGGTGAACGAGCGCGAGAGCGAGATCGAGACGCCGCTTCATGCCGCCCGAGTAGCCGCGGATCTTGCGGTCCGCCGCCTCGGTCAACCCCACGCGATGGAGCAGCTCGGCCGAGCGCCGCTTCCGCTCGTCGCCGGTGATGCCGTGCATCGTCGCCTGCAGCCGGAGGTGCTCGCGGCCCGTGAGGTACGGGTCGAGCGCAGCCTCCTGCAGTGCCGCACCGATCGCCTTGCGCACCTGCGGCCCCTCCTTGACGACGTCGTAGCCGCCGACGGTCGCCGTGCCGGCGGTTGGCGGAAGCAGCGTCGTGAGCATGTGCACCGTCGTCGACTTGCCGGCGCCGTTCGGGCCGAGGAAGCCGTAGATCTCACCGGGATCGACGTGCAGGTCGATGCCGTCGACTGCGCGCGGGCCCTTCTTGAAGTCACGGACGAGGCCGTGTGCCTCGATGCTGTTGTCGCGGGGGTCCAACCCCCCTGAGGCTACCCGTGCTCTGCTTCGCGACGGAGCACGGACGCGACGGCGGTCAGCGCGATGCGCGTCTCGTACAGCTCCGGCTCGCGCGTCGTGATCCGCTGCAGCCCGAGACCGGGCAGCAGCACGACACGCGCGAGACGGCGCGAGCCCTGCACGAGCAGCCAGAGCTCCATCGTCAACGCGAGCGCGAGGACCGACACGACGAGGGGAGTGAAAGCCGTTGCGGGCAGCGGCCAGAGGCGGCCGCCGAAAACCGCCACGGGCATCAGCAGCGCCGCGAAGTTCGTCCCGCAGCGGAGCGAGATGCGCGACGGGTGCGCGACGCCTTCCCATGTGGACACGAGCCGGCGCTCCTCGGCGGCCGCGATCGCGCGATGCTCGGCGCCGTGCAGGTAGAGCGTGCGCCCGCGGAGCAGCCAGCCCAGGAGGGCGACAGTCGTGAGGCTGCCGACGACCAGCCCGAACCAGTGCGGCGTGAACACCAGTGCGAGCGGCGCGACGATCGCGACGATCAGGAAGAGGCGCTCGCGACCGCGCGCAACGCCGGTGCGCTTGAACAGCGGGGCAAGCGAAGCAGCAAGGCGGACGAGCCCGCGCGCGAACGGAACGGCGCGCAGGGCGCGCGGCGCCTGCGGCATCTCCCCCTCCTTCACGCTGCCGTCGGTTCCCGCGTACGCCCAGTAGCGCTGGCTGACGATGACGACGCCGTGGGAACGCGCCATCCCGCCGAGGCGGGGCGAGCCGGTGCTGTCGGCCAACTCGAGGCGGCGGAGGACGGCGGCCTGGTCCACCTAGCCATGATCGCCATGAGAAGGCCGCCCGGCAAGTGCCAGGCGGCCCATAATTCAGACGTCGTAGGTCCTAGTGGTCTACCAGTAGCCGCGCGAGAAGAAGCCGAGCAGCGCGAGCACGAGGACCACGATGAGGATGATCCAGAGAATGCCCATGCCTTCTGTTGCCTCCCTTGGTGGTTTGTCGACCTGCCGGAGTAGATCTCCGCATCACAACAACGGAAAACCGCCGGAAATCGGTACGCGGTGCCCGGCGTCGTCACCTCGGTGGCTCCCGGGCCGTCACCGGTTCGACCCCGAATCGCCTCCGAATCGCCTCCCCGGTCCTGTCCGTTTAGACAACACTTCGATGAGATGAACGGCCTGCTGCTCTGCGAGCTCCACGCTCACACCACGTGGAGCGACGGGCAGCTGACGCCGGGCGGGCTCGTGGATCTCTACGGCGAGCACGGCTTCGACGTCCTCTGCGTCACGGATCACAGCGTGCGGCTCGACGACCCGATGCCGAACGCCGTCGATTCGTGGACCTGGCCCGCGTACATCACCGAGCTCCGCTCCGAGGCGGAGCGCGCGTACGAGCAGTACCGCCTCGTCGTGATTCCCGGCCTGGAGCTCTCCGACAACCGCGACGACCCGGATCTCTCGGCACACGCCCTCGCGCTCGGGCTCGACCAGCACGTGTCCGTCGACAACGGCATCGTCGACGCGCTGGAAGCAGCCAACGACCTACGCGCGGCGGTCATCGCCGCGCATCCGTGCGCGCCGGGCGATGCCATGTCATCGAGGGCCACTCGCCGCATCGCGTGCGAGCCGGAGACGTTCCGTCCACTCGTGCACCGCTACGAGCTGCTCAACCGCGACGAGGTCTTCGGCTGGGTCGCGCAGGCACGCCTCGCGCCGATCGCGAGCGGAGACGCGCACCGCGCCGCCCACATCGAGTCGTGGAAGACGCTGCTCCCGTGCGAGAAGGACGCCGACGCGGTCGTCGACTATCTCCGCTCGCGCGGCCGCGTCTGCCTGATGCCGTTTGCGGCCGCCGTTGGCGACGCCTTGCCGGCAGCCGCCTGACACCGGAACGTCACAACTCTGTAACCCACACGCGTGCTGGACTGGAACAATATGACTCGTGGCCCGTGCCGAGACGGCTCTCGCAACCGACGAGGCGCGACTGCTCAACCGGGAGCTGTCCTGGCTCGACTATGACGCGCGCGTCCTAGCGCGCGCCGCCGACCCGGGACTGCACGCGCTCGAGCGCTCGCGGAACTGCGCCTATTTCTCATCCAACCTGGACGAGTTCTTCCAGGTGCGCGTCGCCGGCCTCATGGGGCAGGAGGAGTCCGGCCTGCTCGTGCGCTCGCCGGACGGGCGCACCGCCCAGCAGACACTCGCGGCGATCCGGGAGAAGACGCTCGAGCTGACGGCGACCCAGGCGAAGCTCTGGAAGCGCGATCTACGGCCGGCGCTCGAGGAAGCAGGCGTGATCGTCGGAGACGTCGACGACGCGAACAAGAAGGAGCTCGAGGAGCTCGAGGGCCGCTTCGCGACCGACATCTTCCCGATCCTCACGCCGCTTGCGGTCGGGCCGGGCCAGCCGTTTCCATACATCTCGCCGCTCTCGCTGAGCCTCGGCATCTTCGTTCGCGATCCGGAGACCGGCGACGAGCGCTTTGCGCGGGTCAAGGTGCCCGAGCTGCTGCCGCGCTTCCTTGCGATCGGGAGTCGCGGGCTGGTCATCCCCCTCGAACGCGTGATCCGGCATTTTCTGCCGCGCCTCTTTCCGGGCATGGAGATCGTCGAGTGCTGCACCTTCCGCGTGACCCGAGACGCGGACTTCGAGGTCTCGGATGAGGCCGACGACCTGCTCGAGGCCGTCCAGGACGAGCTGCGGCGGCGGCGGTTCGGCGACGTCGTACGCGTCGAGATATCGGGCTCGGTCTCGAGCCGGATGCTCGACCGGCTGAAACGCGGCCTGCGTGCCACGGACGACCAGATCTACCTGATCGCCGGCCTGCTCGATCTCGCAGAGCTGCACGAGCTCGTGCAGCTCGACCGCCCCGATCTCAAGGACGAGCCGTGGTACCCGGTCGTCCACCCTCGCTTCGCGTTGGCCACCGATGCCGAGGAGCTCTTCTCGGAGATCAAGCGCGGCGACATCCTGGTTCACCACCCGTTCGACTCCTTCGTGTCCAGCTTCGAAGCCTTTCTGCGCGCGGCCGCCGAGGACCCCGCCGTCGTCGCGCTCAAGACCGCGCTCTACCGGACGAGCGAGGACTCGCCCGTCGTCCCGGCGCTGATCGAGGCCTCAGAGGCGGGCAAGCAGAGCGTCTCGCTGATCGAGCTGAAGGCCCGCTTCGACGAGTCCCGGAACATCGGCTGGTCGCGCTCGCTCGAACAGTCCGGCGTGCACGTCGTCTTCGGCTACCCGAACCTCAAGATTCACGCGAAGATGACACTCGTCGTGCGCCGCGAAGGCGACGAGCTGCGCCGCTACGTCCACCTCGGCACCGGGAACTACAACATCCTCACCGCGCGGACGTACGAGGACTACGGGCTCTTCACCGCCGACCCTGAGATCAGCGCCGACGTCGCGGATCTCTTCAACTTCCTCACCGGGTTCGCGCAGCCACAGCCGTTCCGCAAGCTGCTCGTCGCGCCGTTCACCCTGCGGGACGGCCTGGTCGAGCAGATCCGCAACGTGCGCCGCGCGGCGGCGGCCGGCGAGCAGGCGCGCATCCGCATCAAGGTGAACAACCTCAACGACGAGGTGATCATCAACGAGCTGTACCGCGCGTCACAGGAAGGCGTGAAGATCGACATCGTGGCGCGGAGCATCTGCACGCTCCGGCCGGGCGTGCCGGGACTGAGCGAGACGATCCGCGTGCGCAGCATTCTCGGGCGTTTCCTCGAGCACAGCCGCCTGTTCGTCTTCGACGCCGGGGGCGATTCGACGTACTACCTGGGTAGCGCGGACCTGATGCCGCGCAACCTCGATCACCGAATCGAGATCGTCACCCCGGTGGAGGACGCGCGCGCGCGAAACGAGATCGTCCGGGCGTTCGACGTCCTCCTTGCCGACAACGCGAGCGCGTGGGAGCTCGGCTCGGAGGGGAACTGGATGAAGCTCCGCCCACGGAAGGGCGACCGCGGCCGCGCGGCGCAGCTGGTGTTCATGCGCAGCGTCAAGGCACGCGCGAGGCGCCGGGCCACCGGCGGCCGGCCGCGCTGATCCGCGCGATGCTTCGCGAGCTCCGCCAATGTTTGCCGGCCGATGGAACGGCCAGAATCGGCGACGTGAGGGTCGGAATCGTCGACGTCGGCGCCAATACCGTGCGTCTGCTCGTCGCCGCACGCGACGGAGAGCGGCTGGTCGCCGTGCGCGAGGAGCGCGTCCAGCTCGGGCTCGGCGAGCAGATCGAGCAGACCGGGCGAATCTCGGAGAAGAAGCTCGAGGAGACCGCCGCCACGGCGGCGACGAGCGTGCGGCGCGCGCGCAAGCTCCGCTGCTCGGCCGTCGAGGTGCTCGTCACTTCGCCGGGCCGTCAGGCGGAGAACGGCCGCGAGCTCGTGTCGCGCCTCGTCGACGTGACCGCCGCGCCGACGCGCGTTTTGAGCGCGCAGGAGGAAGGAGCGCTCGCCTGGCGCGGGGCGGTCTCGTCGGCGCGCCGGCTACCGTCGTCCGTCGCCGTCTGCGACGTCGGCGGCGGCTCCGCCCAGATCGGAGTCGGAACGCTCGCCGAGGGCCCGTCGTGGATTCGCTCGGTCGACATCGGCTCCTTGCGGCTCACGCGACGGGCGTTTCGCGAGGATCCCCCGAGCGCGGCGGACCTGCGACGCGCGCGCGACGCCATCGCGGACGCCTTCGACGACATCGCCCCTCCGCTGCCGCTCGCAGCGCTCGCGGTCGGCGGCACCGCGCGTGCGCTGCGCCGCATCGCCGGCGAGCAGCTGTCGGCCGACGCCATCGACGCCGCCGTCGAGGAGCTCCGCAAACGGCCGTCGCGACAGCTCGCGAAGGCATACAAGCTCGACCGCCAACGCGGACGAACGATCACCGCCGGCGCGCTGATCCTGGCCGAGATCCAGCGCCGCCTGAACGTGCCGTTCGAGGTCGGCCGCGGCGGCGTCCGCGAGGGGGCCGCGCTGCAGCTGTTAGAAGCCACCGTCGCTGCGACCGCCTAGACCCTGATTCGCTGCACGACGCGTCCGTCGTCGTCGACGACGAGCGTCTCGCCCTTCTTCTGCCGCTCGCCGAACGCCGCGTCGCTCAGGCCGCCGTGCACGCAGATCGCGACGTCCTCACCGACGAGCGAGCGGGCGAGCGCTGCTCCCTCACGCGCCTGACGGTCCTCACCGAGCTCCTCGCGGCTCTCGATCGGAAGCCCGCGCGCGGCGGCAAGAGGCTCGACCGTCTGAACACAGCGGTCGTACGGGCTGGAGAGGATGCGCGCGAAGGGAAACTGCGCGAGGGACTCGACGAGTGCCTCGGCCTGCCGACGACCTCGCTTGTCCAGCGGGCGCAGCCGGTCGTCGCCTTCCCACTCCGACGAGTCGCCCGCCCACCCGTGGCGAATCACGAGCAGCAAGCTGCGCCTAGACCCAGACCGCCTGAGCGCGCTTCCTCAGGCGCTTCCATGCCTTCGGCAGCTCGGAGCGGGCGTCGGCGCGCCGCGCACGCTCGCGCTCGATCAGGCGGCCTGCGGCGAGACCCGAGCCGACGCCGCGGGCGCGGCGCAACGCACTGCGGATGCGCTCCTCGGCGACGACCGCGTCCTGGTGGGCGCCGACGACGTCCTGGAACGCCTTGGCGGCCGAGACCACGCCGTCGCCGTCCTTTCCGAGCAGTTGGGCGGAGAGCTCCGTCGCGTAGCGCAACCGCTTGGCCTGGATCCGCGCTCGATGCACCGCATCGTTCGACGGCGCGAGGCCGAGCGCGTCGACCTGACGCTCGAGCCGCCTGAACTCCCGCCGAGCAACGCGCTTCAGCGAGACGTCGCTCGTCGCGACGGGCGGCGCGCTCACCGTCTCTTCGAGCATCGCGAGCAGCTCTGCGTAGCGCGTGGAGTCGAGTGCCGCGAGCACGTCCGGTTGCGCCGCCTCGCGTTCCTGCTCGAGCTGCGTCACGATCTTGCCGGCGGGAATCGCGTCAGGGCCGTCGAGCTCGGCGACCTCGATGCGCAGCCGTGCTATCAGCACGTCGAGATCGCGCGCCGGGCCGAGCTCGCGGCCGAGCCACTTGAGCTCGTCGCGCAGCTCACGTCCGCGCTCCTCGCCCAGCAGCGACCGGGCTTCCCGCAGCGCCGCGCGCGAGCGCCGGATCGCGACGCGCAGCTTGTGCAAGTCCTCCGGGTCCGAACCCACGCGCACCGCAGGGTCGTGTCGCTCGATCGCGGCCAGCTGCGCGCGCAGATACGCGCGCAAGTGCTCGACCGCCGGCTCGTCCTTCGACGGGGACGATTCCTCCGACGGAGGTTCGAGCGCCTCCTTGAGCGCTTCGTCCATGTCGCCGTAGCTCGCCAGGACGCGCTGACCGTCCATGAGCGCAACATCGTTCTCGCCGCGGCGAACGCGCGCAACTTGCACGACCTCGTCGCCGCGCAGGAGCGCCCCGAGCACGCGCTGCAGCTCGGCCGGCGGTCCGGCAGGCCCGCCGGCAGCAGACACCGTCGTGTCGCCGATACGCGCTTCCCAGACGCTCTTGCCCTTCTCGACGCGCCGCCGCAATGGAATCCCGGCACGCGCGAGTCGCCGGTCCGGAGTGTCGACGTACGTGGCGGTAAAGGTGCGTGTTGATCCGTTCGCCGTCGCCACAGCCCGGCGATCCTAGCGGCGCGCACCGGGCGGCGGTCGCAGGTCGCGACGTGCTGTCACCACTCCGTCATAAACAATGGGGACGCCGCCGCCGACGCCCGGAGGTCAGGCGCCGACGACGGCCGGCAGGAGGAGGATTCAGGCTGCTGGACGGCGCGTGCGGCCGACGCGGTCCCGCAGCGAGGGCTCCGACCTGAGCCGACGCTACGGGCTCCGCGCATCGGAATGGGCTACGACCTGGTACCCAAGACGTGACGGACCGGTGACCGACTGCGTCACGAATTCGTCACCGATCGCTCACCGTTCTGACACCCACGGCAGGCGCGCCATCGCGCACCCTCACCCCGTGGAGTTCGCCGTCATCGCCCATCAGCGGTCGGAGACGAACCTCGAGCTGAGCGCGCGCGGCTGGAACGGCGCCAACTCCCATCATCTCTTCGCGCCTCGCGACGCGCTGCTGAACCTCGGTGCCGGCGACGTCGCGCTGAACCGCCTCGACGTCTCGCCGGAGCTCGACGGCGTCGAAGAGGGCCTGTGGATCGTGAATCAGCTGGAGGCGCAAGGCGTGCACGTCTTCAACCGGCCGCCCGGACTCCTCGCCGCGCACGACAAGCTGATCACGGCGCGGCTGCTCACCGCCGCCGGCATTCCGCATCCGCGAACGCGCCGGCTCCATCACGCGACGTCGCTCGACGGGCTCTCGTTGCCCGTCGTGGCAAAGCCGCGGTTCGGCAGCTGGGGACGCGACGTCGAGCTGTGCGGCGACCGGCGCGCGCTCGACGACTACATCCGCCGGATGCAACGACGGGACTGGTGGCGCTCGGGCGGGGTCGTCCAGGAGCTCGTGCCGCCGCGATCCAGCGACCTCCGAGTCATCGTCGCCGGCGGCCAGGTGGTCGGCGGCGCGATGCGGCTTGCAGCGCCGGGCGAGTGGCGCACGAACGTCGCGCTCGGCGGCCGCCCGGTCGCGGCCACGCCGCCGCCCGAGGCATGTGAGCTCGCGCTCGCCGCGACGCGGCAGATCGGAATCGACTTCGGCGGCGTCGACCTCCTTCCAGAGGAGGACAGCTGGGTGGTGCTCGAGGTGAACGGCGCAGTCGACATGAGGCCGAGCTACTCGCTCGGGGCGGACGTCTTCTCGGCCGCGCTCGCAAGCCTCGAGCTCTCGGCCCGCAAGCCGTCGCTTGCATCTCAGTGGTGACGATGTCGTGCCGGATTGGAGCCGGCACACGGAACGCAGCACGGCCGCGGCGAAACTGACTACATCGAACGCTTCGCGCGCACGCCGCCGGCCCGCATCGCGCTGCTGCTCGTCACCTGCGCGCTTACCTGGCCACTCGCGACGCACGCGCACGAAGCGTTCACGCGATTGCGCAGCGCTGACCTTCGCCCGGTCGCCGCTGCCGCCTTGCTGCACATTGCGATGCTCGTCGCTTCGGCGCTCTGCTGGCGCCGTGCCTTCGGTGCCTGCGGCGGCGCCGTCGGCCGCACGGACGCCTGCGTTCGCTACGGGGTCGGCACGTTCCTGAACGCCGTCACGCCCGCGCGTGCCGGCGGTGCGGTGCGGGTCGGCCTCTTCGCGCGCAGCCTCGGCGGCGAGCAGGCGGTCCAGCGGTCGGCCGTCGCGCTCCTCGGCATCGGCTGGGTACGCGGCGCCGCGCTGACACTGCTCGTGGGCGGTGCGGCCCTCGGCGGTCTCGCGCCCCGCTGGCTGCTCCTCGCGCCGGCCGTCCTCGCTACCGCCGGAATCCTGACCCATCGTCGCGTGAACGCCGTCCGGACCCATCTTCGAGTGCAGGACTGCATCGCGCTCTTCGGCTGGGCAGCACTCGCCGCTGCCTGCCGGTGCGCCTCGATCGGCGCCGCGCTCGTCGCCGTCGGCGTGCACTCGCCGCTGACGGCTGCGGTGATCGGACTGGTTGGGCTGGAGCTGTCGGCGCTGCTCCCTCTCGCACCCGGCCTGGCCGGGGTCGGCGGCGCCGCGGTGGCTGTCGCAATCGCCGCGCACGGCGTTCCCACGGTGACCGCGTTCGCCGGCGGTGTTGCGTTCTACGTCGCGGAAGCGGGCGCGGGCGTCGCCTTCGGCCTCGTCGCGACGGCGGTCTTCATCGCGACGTGGCGCCGCGCGCCGGCTGGTGACGTTCCTGTGCCCGTCTGGTAACCGGTCTCGCGCGCGTCACCATGTCGAAACCCACGAGGCCGCGAGATCGTGCGACCCTGCAGACCGGGGGCAGCATCGAGGCGGCGGCGGAGATCCGTGCCCGGCGCCGCTTTGCCGAGGCTCGTGTGTCGGCCGCTAAGCGGCCGACACCGACCTCACCCGCAGGTTCTCGCGCACGTGCCGGTGCACGAGGACGGGAACGAAGTCGGTCACCGTCGCGTGGCGGAGCAGGTCGCCGCTCACCCGCGCGAACTCGCGGTGGACGACCTCAGGGTCGAGCATGCCGAACTCGCGCGCGACCTCGGACTCGGCCTGCCTCATCCGCTTCTCGAAGTTTTCGTCGCGCGTAGCCACTGGGACGCGGATCTTGACGCAGCCGGCGTGCGCTCGTCAAGTGCCGCGCGCCGTGGGATGCGTCGCGTCGGTGAACTCGCGGAACTCGGCAGTGAGGAGATACGCCACCTGCTCGCCGATGTCGACAGCGTGGTCGCCGATGCGCTCGAGCGAGCGGGAGACGAGGACCATCCGCAACCCGTACTCGCGCATCCTCTCCGCCTCGCCGAGCTCGAGGATGCGTTCGACGACTCGGCGGTTCGCTCGGTCGACGAGCTCGTCCAGCGCGACGAGCGACTCGGCGGCCTCGAGGTCGCGGTTCGCAAAGGAGTCGAGCGCGATGCGAATCATCTCCTCGCAGCGCGAGCCCATCTCCTCGAAGCCCTCGATGAAGCGTGGCGACGGCTCCACGTCAGGGACGAGCTTGGACAGCTTCGCGATCGTCACGCAGTAGTCCGCCATCCGCTCGAGGTGGAGGTTCACGTGCAGGATCGCGAGCACGAGGCGGAGGTCGCTGGCGACCGGCGTCTGACGGGCAAGCAGCGTCTGGATCCCTTCCTCGATCGCGATGTAGCGGTCGTCGACGTCATCGTCGAAGGCGATCACCTCGTCGGCGAGCTCGTGGTCGCGCTGCTCGAGCGCGTTCAGCGCCCCGCGTAGCGCACGCAGGACGAGATCGCCCTCCTCGTGGAGCGTCGACTCGAGCAGGTTGAGGTCGTCCTGAAAAGTCGTTCTCATCCGAAGCGTCCCGTGACGTAGTCCTCCGTCCGCTTGTCGGCCGGATTCGTGAAGAGCTTGTCGGTGTTGTCGTACTCGACGAGGATCCCGGTCCGCTTCCCCTCGCCGACCTGGAGCGAGAAGAACGCGGTCATGTCGGCGACACGTGCGGCCTGCTGCATGTTGTGGGTGACGATCACGATCGTGTACTCGTTCTTCAGGTCGTGCATCAGCTCCTCGATCGCGGCCGTCGCGATCGGGTCGAGTGCAGACGCCGGCTCGTCGAGCAGCAGGACCTCGGGCTCGATTGCGATCGCGCGCGCGATGCAGAGACGCTGCTGCTGGCCGCCGGAGAGCGACAGAGCGCTCTTCTTCAGGCGGTCCTTGACCTCGTCCCAGAGCGCCGCGGCGGTCAGCGCCTTCTCGACGCGCTCGTCGAGCCCCTTCTTCAGCCCGAGCACCCGCGGGCCCCAGGCGACGTTGTCGTAGATCGACTTCGGGAACGGGTTCGCGCGCTGGAACACCATCCCGATGCGGCGGCGCACCTCCACAGGGTCGACGCCGTCGCCGTAGATGTCCTGTCCGTGGTAGAGCACCTGGCCGTCGATCTTCGCCCCGGGGATGAGGTCGTTCATCCGGTTGAGCGACCGGATGAAGGTGCTCTTGCCGCAGCCCGACGGGCCGATGAAGGCGGTGATCAGGTTGCCGTAGATCTCCAGATCGACCGCGCTGATCGCCGTCGTCGGTCCGTACGTGACGGCAAGGTCGCGGATGTCGAAGACAATCTCGCGTTGGGTGGGGGAGGGCGTCCGCCGCTCCTGCGCGATCTCCACGGGCGCCACGTCGACCGGAATCGTAACGTCGTCGGTCATCATCGTCCGAGTTTCCTCCTCGAGCGTGCGAGTAACGCCTTGGCGAGCAGGCTCGACACCAGCACGAACACCATCAGCACGAGCGCCGCGCCCCAGGCCTGTTCGTGGAGCGCCTGGTCGGGCTGCTCCGAGTAGGTGAAGATCAACACGGGGATATTGGGCAGCGCCTTCGTCACGTCGGTCGACACCGCCGGGTTGAAGATCGAACAGGTGAAGAGCAGCGGGGCGGTCTCGCCGGCGGCGCGTGCAACTGCGAGAACCCCGCCGGTGAGAATGCCTCCGAGCGTCGTGGGGAGGATCACACCGGTGACGCTTCGCCAGCGGCTGACTCCGAGCGCGAGGCTGCCTTCGCGCAAGGCGGGGGGCACGAGCAACAGCGTCTCCTGAGCCGCGCGTGCGACGAGCGGGAGCATGACGATCGAGAGGGCGAACGCGGCGGCGTACGCGCTCTGCCCATGCCCGATGACGAGCAACCCGTACACGAAGATACCCGTGACGATCGTCGGCAGCCCGTTGAGGATGTCGAGCACGAGCTGGACCGGCTGCGCGATGGAGCGCGGTGCGAACTCCGTGAGGTAGATCCCGATCAGAACGCCGACCGGGAGGGCGATCGCCGTGGCGATCGCCACGATGATCGCCGAGCCGACGATCGCGCTCGAGATCCCACCGCCCGGCTGGCCGAAGAGCGCCGGCGGCTTCGTCAGGAAATCCCAGCTGAGCGCCGGCCAGGCCCGCACCGCCACGGAGACGATCACCAGGAACAGCACGGCGACCGCAGCCAGCGCCGCAGCCCAGCCCAGGATCTCCATCAGCTTGTTGACGATGAGCCGGCGGCGAAGGCCGCCCGAGGGCTTGAGCGACACGGCCGGCGTCACAGCCGACATCAGCGGGCTCCCTTCAGAGGATCGAAGACGCGGACGATCACCTGGGCCGCCAGGTTCGTGACAAGGCCGATCACCATCAGAATGGCCGCGAGATAGAGCAGCGACGCCTGCTCGAGCCCCGACCCCGCTCCCTGGTAGCTCGCGGCGATCTTGCTGGCGAGGGTGTCGATCGGGCCGAAGATGTTCGCGGAGATCGTCGTGCCGCCGCCGATCACCTGCGTGACGGCGATCGCCTCGCCGAGCGCGCGCCCGAGACCGAGGATGATCGCGGCGGCGATCCCCGTCCTCGTCGACGGCAGGATCACGCCGCGCACCATCTCCCACCGCGTCGCGCCGAGGGCGAGCGCGCCCTCCTCGAGCTCGTCCGGCACCTGCAGGAAGAGCTCGCGGCAGATGCTCGCGATGATGGGGACGATCATGATCGTCAGGATCAGGCCGGCCGTGAAGAGGCCGGTGCCCGTCGCCGACGGCGCGCCGAAGAGCGGGATGAAGCCGAGGTGGTCATGCAACCACGGCTCGAGGTGGTTGGCGAGGAACGGCCCGAGCACGAGGATGCCCCACAGCCCGAGGACGACGCTCGGAATGGCGGCGAGCATCTCGACCAGCGAGCCGACGACGCCGCGCACACCGCCCGGCGCGAGCTCGCTCAGCCAGAGGGCGATCGCGATCGCCAGCGGAGTCGCGATGACGAGGGCGATCAGCGCGCTCATCGCCGTCCCGTAAATGAAGGGCAACGCTCCGAAGACACCCTTCACCGGGTCCCATGTCTTCGCCGTGACGAACGACAGGCCGTAGTGCTGGATCGCCGGCCACGCGAGGTGGAAGACCTTCCAGACGATCGCCCCGAGCAGGACAACGGCGGCGGCCGCCGCGAGGAACGTGATGACGCGGAGCGCGAAGTCGCCGATCCGGTCGCCGAGGCGACGGGTCGTGCTGCGGATCGAGTACTCGGACGGGACGACGCTCATCGGAACGGCACCCTAAACGGGCGACCGCATGGCTAGGCGCTCGGTCACCAGCCTGTAACCACACCTTCACCTTGCGTCTGCCCACCCCGCCTTCCACCGTCGGCATGGTTCACCCCGGTTGACTCCAAAACGAGACACGAAGGGGAGGAAGGCATCTTGAGCAGGAAAACCATCACGCTGCTGGTCGGCGTGCTTGCGGTACTTGCGGCAATCGCAGTTTCCGGCGTGGCAGGGACCGCACAGGCGCGGCCCCAGGCTACGGAGCTGACCGGTGCCGGCAGCTCGTTCGTCGCGCCGCTCGTGGCCGCATGGACGGGCAAAGTCGACTCGGCGCTCGGCCTCAAGATCACCTACGGCCCGATCGGCTCGGGCGGCGGCATCAACGCGATCACGAACCGGACCGTCGACTTCGGCGCCAGCGACGCGCCGCTGACCCCGGATCAGTTCGCCGCCTGCAAGGGCTGCGTGCAGATCCCGTGGGCGCTGTCGGCGACCGCGATCGCCTACAACGGCGACGCGCTGCCGAATCACGTGCACATGACGGGCCAGGTGGTCGCGGGCATCTTCCAGGGCCGGATCAAGAAGTGGAACGACCCGGCGATCAAGAAGCTCAACAAGGGAAAGTCGCTGCCCGACCTCGACATCACGGTCGTCCACCGCTCGGACAACAGCGGCACGACGTACAACCTGACCGACTATCTGTCGCATGTCAGCCCGACGTGGAAGAGCGGCCCGGGCAAGGGCGTGGCCGTCAACTGGCCGACGGGCATCGGCGCCCGCGGCAGCTCCGGCGTCGCCGCCGCGCTCAAGTCGACTCAGGGCGGCATCACCTACGTCGACGTCGCCTACACGCTGGCGAACCACTTCAAGTTCGCCGCCGTGAAGAACAAGGCCGGCATCTACGCGCTGCCGGGACTGACCGGCATCAAGTCGGCCGCCGCCACGATCAACCGGGTGGCGCCGGACAACGGCGGGATCTCGATCGTGAACCCGGCCAAGACGCAGAAGCTCGCCTACCCGATCTGCACCTTCACCTACGTGATCATCCCGAAGCAGACGGCGAAGGCAGCCGAGCTGAAGCGGTTCGTGAACTGGGCGTTGACGAAGGGTCAGGCGTCCGGGCCGAAGCTACTGTTCGCGCCGATCCCGAGGGTCGTCCTCAGGGCATCGCTCAAGACGACGGCACTGATCCACAGCTGATTGATGAGGCCGCTACGGGGCGGGGAAGCTGCAGACGATGCGCAGCCCCCGCCCCGGGCCACCCGACGCCTGCACCTGACCCCCAGCGGAGGCCACGACGTGCTTGACGATCGCGAGACCCAGCCCCGTCCCGCGCGAAGCGCGCGCACGATCGCTCCGGTAGAACCGCTCGAAGAGCCGCGGGAGCTCTTCCTCGTCGACGCCGCGGCCGTCGTCGGAGACCTCGAGCTCGCCGGGCCGCGCCGCGAGCAGCAGCGTCGCGCCCGGGCCGGCGTAGCGGACGGAGTTCAGCGCGAGGTTCTCGACGACGACCTGCAACATTCGCCGCCGCATGGGGATCTCGACGTTCGGTCCGGCGTCGACGCGGATCGTCACGTCGGCGCGCTCGGCGCTGTCGGCGAGCCGGTCGCGAGTCTCCTCGAGCACCGGCAGCGCCGCGGTACCGCCAAGGGCAACGACCTGCCGCCCGCTTTCGAGCTCGGAGAGGAACAGCACGTCGTCGATCAGCTCGCTCATCTCCTCCACCTGCTCCCGCGCCTCGGCAAGCAGGGCGTCGCGATCTGCCCCAGGCAGGTCGGCCGACTCCAGGATCGCGAGCAGACGTGCCAGCGGGGTCCGCAGCTCGTGCGAGACCGCAGCGGTAAAACCGACTCGGAGCTCCTCATACGCGCGTGCGTCCTCCATCATTCAAGGCGAGTATGGCCAAAGTCCTGATCGTCGAAGACGACCGCGTCATCGCCGAGGGCATGGCGCGGCATCTGTCGGGCGCCGGCTTCGACCCGGTCGTCGTCGGCAAGGGCGAGCAGGGCCTCGCGCGCCTGCGCTTCGAGCGGCCCGATGTCGTCGTGCTCGACCTGATGCTGCCGGAGCGTGACGGCTGGAGCGTGATCGAGGAGGCGCGCTCGGAAGGGATCGCGACGCCGATCGTGGTCGTCTCGGCGCGTGGGACCGAGCACGACCGCGTGCACGCGCTCGAGATCGGCGCGGACGACTACCTCGTCAAGCCGTTCTCGATGAAGGAGCTCGTCGCCCGCGTCCGGGCCGCGTCGCGCCGCGCGACGCGGCGTGAGGATGCCCCTCGCGGCGAGCCGATCCACATCGAGGAGCTGCTCATCGACCCGCGCGAGGTACAGGCGTTCGTCGACGGCGAGAGCGCCGAGCTGACGCCGACGGAGTTCCGGCTCCTGTACCAGCTCGCACTCGAGCGCGGCCGTGTCGTCACGCGCGACGAGCTGTTGCAGAAGATCTGGGGCCGCCGCGAGACGCACCGCGACCGGACAGTGGACGTCTTCGTGCGCCGCCTGCGTGACAAGATCGACCGGCGTGCCTCACGGCACACGTTCATCCAGACGCGCTACGGCGTGGGTTACAGACTGGAGCCGGCGGCAAAAGACGTCATGTGAAGTTCCTCGCGGTCTTCGCCACTGTCCTCGTGCTGGCGGGCTGCGGCGGCGGTGGCGGCAACGGTGGCTCGAGCTCGACGTCCGGCGGCGTGCTGGTCGGGGCAGGCTCGACGTTCGTGTTCCCGCTCGTCGCGAAGTGGATCCCCGACTACTCGAAGCGTCACGGCGTGACGATCACGTACGGGCCGATCGGCAGCGGCGGGGGCATCCAGCAGATCACGAACCGGACCGTCGACTTCGGCGCGAGCGACGCACCGCTGACACAGGACCAGCACAGCGCGTGCAAGGGCTGCCTGCAGATCCCCTGGGCGCTCGCCGGCACCTCGATTCCGTACAACCTCTCCGGTGCGCCGAAGCATCTGAAGCTCACCGGCCAGGTCATCGCGGACATGTTCCTCGGCAAGGTCAAGGCATGGAACGATCCGGCGATCGCGAAGCTCAACCCAGGCGCGAAGCTCCCGTCGGTCGCCGTCACGCCCGTGTACCGCACAGACTCGAGCGGCACGACGTACAACTTCACGGACTACCTCTCGCGCGTCAGCCCCGAGTGGAGGAGCAAGGTCGGCACGGGAACGAGCGTGAACTTCCCCGCCGGTGCCGGCGCGAAGGGCAGCTCCGGCGTCGCAGCGGCACTGTCACGGGCGCAGGGCGCGATCACGTACATCGATGCCGCCTACTCGATCGAGAACGGGTTCTCTTACGCATCGCTCCAGAACAGGGCGGGGAAATACACGCTGCCCGATCGCGCCGCCGTCGCCGCCGCGGCCCAGACGCTCGCAACCGTGCCGCCCGACAACGCCGTCTCGATCGTCGATCCGCCCGCGTCGGCCCCGGCCGCCTACCCGCTCTCGACGTTCACGTACGCGATCGTCCCGCAGAAGACCGGTAAGGCCGATCTGCTCAAGCCGTTCCTTGCCTACGCGATCGGCCCCGGCCAGCAGTTCGCGCCACAGCTGCAGTTTGCCGTCCTGCCGCCCAAGATCCTTGCCGCCGACAAGGCGACCATCGCCAAGATCACGAAGCAGTAGGTCAGCGGGGACGTGTCTTAGGGACTGTCCCTAAGCCATGTCTAGGTAGGCGTCAGAGACTCGACGGTGCGGCGGCCGTCGACCTCGTAGACGACGTCGACGGTCTCGTGCTTGCGGTAGGTGCCGGCGATCCCGAGCAGCATCGAGAGCCAGCGGATCGGCCCGAGCCGTCCCTCCTGGGCCAGGACGCGATGGAAGACGAGCTCGCCCCCGATCCGGTCGAAGTCGTGGCCCGGCTGCTGCGGGACCCCGTTCACGTACACCTCGTAACGATCTCCGACCCGGGGTGGTAGTTGAACACGCGAGCCTGCCACCTCTCGTAGGATGCCACTGCCCGTGCGGAGGAAGATCCTCGTCCTCGCTGTGCTCGTCGGCGCCGCGCTGGCGTTCGTCGCCGTCGCCTACGCGGGCAACGGCGGGTTCGGGCCGGAGACCCCGCACTCTCCGAACGCGAGCCGGATCAACAGCTCCTACAAGTGGATCGCGCTGTTCACGGGTGCGATCTTCGTCCTCGTCGAGGGCACGCTGCTCTGGTTCATCGTCCGCTATCGCCGCCGCGGACGTCCGCGCACGACCGAGGGCCCGCAGGTCCACGGAGCGACGCGCCTCGAGCTGATCTGGACGGCGATCCCCGTCCTGATCCTCGCGGCGATCGCCGGCTTCATCTTGTACGAGCTGCCGGGGATCAAGGACGTCCCGGCGGCGAAGGCACAGGGCGGCCCGCTCGACATCCGCATCGACGCGCACCAGTTCTACTGGCAGTTCACCTATCCGAACGGCGCGATCTCGATCGACGAGATGCACGTCCCGACGAACCGCGTCGTGCGCGTGGACATCTACTCGCAGGACGTCGACCACAGCTGGTGGATCCCCGAGCTCGGCGGCAAGTTCGACGCGATCCCGGGCCGGCACACGCACACGTGGTTCCAGGCCAACGAGACCGGCACGTACCGCGGCCGCTGCGGCGAGTTCTGCGGCGTCTTCCATGCCGCGATGAAGGCACAGGTCCTCGCGCACTCGGTCGCCGACTACCAGTCGTGGGTGTCCACGAAGGCGGCCTCCGACCTCGGCCGCAACGAGTGGGTGGGCGTATGCGCGAAATGCCACGGCCCGCAGGGCGAGGGCGACTACGGCCCGAACATCACGACGAACGGGCTGCTCGTGCAGCCCGCGGGGCTGCACACGCTGCTCGTCGACGGCCAGAATCGCATCAAGCCGATCTCGAGCTACATGCCGCCGGTCGGGCGCGGCTGGACAGACAAGCAGTTCGCGGCCCTCGACCTCTACCTCAAACGGCACATCTACAAGGGCTCGCAGAGTGGCGGTTAGGACCGAGACGTATCGCGCGGACTGGCGCCGCGGACGAGTCGCGTCGTGGGTGACGACGGTCGACCACAAGCGGATCGGCCTGCTCTACATCGGCACGTCGCTCGTGTTCTTCGCCGCCGGCGGCATCCTCGCGCTGCTCATGCGCGCGCAGCTCGCGCAGGCGAACGAGCACTTCGTGACGCGCAACACCTACAACGAGCTGTTCACGATCCACGGCACGACGATGATCTTCCTGTTCATCGTCCCGTTCTGGGCCGGCCTCGCGAACTACCTCGTCCCGCTGATGATCGGTGCGCGTGACATGGCCTTTCCGCGCCTGAACGCGCTGTCCTACTGGCTGTTCCTCTTCGGCGGCCTGACGATGTTCATGAGCTTCCTCGCCTCCGGCGGCGCGTCGAAGTCGGGCTGGTACGGCTACCCGCCGCTTTCCGAGAAGTTCTTCTCGCCCGGCAACGGCCAGGACCTGTGGATTCTCTCGCTGCACCTGGTCGCCCTCTCGTCGCTCGTCGGTGCGATCAACTTCCTGTGCACGATCCACAACATGCGCGCGCCCGGGATGAGCTGGATGCGCATCCCGCTGTTCGTGTGGACGATCGAGATCTACTCGGTCCTGCTGCTCGCCGTGATCCCGGTGATCAGCGTCGCCCTCACGTTCCTGCTGCTCGACCGGCAAGCGGGAACGCACTTCTTCCTGCCCGACCAGGGCGGCAGCGCGCTGCTGTACCAGCACCTGTTCTGGTTCTTCGGCCACCCCGAGGTGTACATCATCATCCTGCCCGGGATGGGTGTGATCTCCGAGGTCATCCCCGTCTTCTCGCGCAAGCCGATCTTCGGCTACAAGGCGGTCGCGTTCTCGACCGTCGCGATCGGTTTCTACTCGATGCTGGTGTGGGCGCACCACATGTTCAGCGTCGGGCTGCCGAACTTCCTCAACGTCTTCTTCATGCTCTCGTCGATGGTGATCGCGGTCCCGACGGGCGTGAAGATCTTCAACTGGATCGCGACGACATGGCGCGGCAACCTCATCTTCGACACGGCGATGCTCTGGGCGCTCGGGTTCATCGCCGTGTTCACGATCGGCGGCCTCTCCGGGATCTTCCTCGCCGCGTTCCCGGTGGACTGGCAGGTCACCGACACCTACTACGTGGTCGCGCACATGCACTACGTGATGTTCGGGGGCGGCGTGTTCGCCGTCTTCGCCGGCCTCTACTACTGGTGGCCGAAGCTGTTCGGGCGCGTCCTCGACGAGGGACTCGGGAAGCTGCACTTCTGGCTCGTGTTCATCGGCTTCAACCTCACCTTCTTCCCGCAGCACATGCTGGGCCTGATGGGGATGCCGCGACGGAACTTCACCTACGCCGAGCACGGCCTGACACAGGCGTACAACCTGCTGTCGACGATCGGCTCCGCGGTGATGACCCTCGGCATGCTGATCTTCGTCTGGAACGTCGTGAAGACGGCGCGGGCCGGCGTCCGCGCGGCCAACGACCCGTGGCTCGCCGACACGCTCGAGTGGTACACGACCTCCCCGCCGCCGGAGTGGAACTTCGACCGCATTCCCTACGTGACCAGCGCACGACCTCTGCGGGACCTCCGAAGGAGGCTCCAAAGTGCCTAGGCCCGGGGCGTGGTTGCGGTTCACGGCGCTGTTCGCGTCGAGCGCCGTGCTGCTCGCGGTCGTCAGCGGCGCCGCGTCGCTCGGCGCGGCCCACCGCATCCTCGCGGCGCTCGCGCTGCCGCCGCTGGTCGCCCTCGTCGTCGCTGCACGCCTCGCTCATCCGCGGTTGTTCGTGCCGGCACTGAGCGCGCTCGTGCTGTTCGGCATCGCGGCGCTCGTGACGCTGCCCGGGGCACACGTCGCGCTCGCAGCGGCCGCGTTTGCCGCGACGCTGGTGGCGACCGTTGCGACGTACCGCGGCGAGCCGGCTCCGCCGGCGCCCTGGCGGGACTACGTGACGCTGACGAAGCCGCGGATCATGTCCCTGCTGCTCCTCACGGGCCTTTGCGCGATGTTCGTCGGCGCGCA
>Ga0114129_10001120_pt1 | contig 35364 bp, 24 predicted proteins | sample RhiMetdeltSRZDD1_FD_80071 | JGI IMG/M metagenome (GOLD analysis project Ga0114129, IMG submission 80071) | Populus rhizosphere microbial communities from Tennessee, USA - Rhizosphere MetaG P. deltoides SRZDD1 (version 2) (version 2) | ecosystem: Host-associated > Plants > Roots > Rhizosphere >...
CCCATCAGGAGCGGGCCACGGTAGATCAAACGAGCCATCCCGTAGTGGTTGCCCTTGATCGCGGCCTTGAGCCGGATGATTCCGTCACTATCGGCCAGGTCAACGGGACTGATTTTGAAGTCTGGTCCTTTTCTTCTTCGTTCGAGCGGCTCATCAGGCTCTCCTCGAAGTGCGGTCACCCCGTGCAGTTTCGTGCGCGGCACGCGACGCGTAGCTGCCATCGCACGCATCGTCCGCCCTTCATGCGCTGGTCAGGGGAGCCGGCAACGGTGGTTGGACCGGTCGCAATTATAGAGGTGTCTTCCGCTATCCTTGCCGCATGCCTTTGGGCTCGGAGGCTCGCCCTCGCGAGCATCGTGTTCCCGTTCCTGTTTGCAGCACTCGTCATCGTGCAGGGACTGTTGCAACCGGAGTACAGCCACGTCTCGATGCCGATCAGCGCGCTTGCCGCGTTTCCGTACGGCCGGATTCAGGTCGCGAACTTCCTGGTCGCCGGGACATTCCTCACGCTGTTCGCTGTCGCGCAGCATCGCGGCGTGAGGCCAACGCCGCGGGGCGTCCTCGGCCCGGCTTTTCAATTTGTCGGCGGTCTCGGCGTCGTCGGCGCCGGCCTGTTCTCGTGGCGCATGGTCGATGGCGTCCCGACGAGGACACCATCGCACGTTGTCGCGGCCGCCACGGCGTTTGCGTTCACGGGCCTGGGCATCATCGTCATCTCTCGGCGGCTTGCCGAGGATCCGGACTGGTCGCTGCTCGCCTCGTACACGCGCGCAACCGGTCTCGCCGTTCTGGCGGTGTTCGTCATCTTCACGTTTCTCGCGGCCGATGGCGCGCCGCTGCAGCCGTGGGTGGGACTTGTTCAGCGCATCATGTGCGTGATCTGGTTCACGTGGCTGGTGCTGATGGCGCTGCGACTCAGACGGTTGTCAAAGGTTCCTTTCGTGTCGAGCTGAGGTATGAATTCCGTCAGCCAAGGCAGCTGCCAGCCCCCTCGCTAACGATGAACTTCGCGGCCCACGCGGCGCTGGTTATCGGAGCATGATCCGAGGTGTCGTCGGCGGGACGAGCGGGCACCGGATGAAGTGGGCAACGTTGGTGCGTTACTGATGGGCCCTGATGGTGCGTTCATCAGCGGGAGCGATTCCTCATGGACGGAGGCGTCACAGCCGCTTACTGGTTCGGTGAACTAGCATCGAAATAACTGATGAGGAAGATGCGATGGCTGAAAAGAAAGTCTGGCTCATTACCGGTGCTGGTCGCGGCTTGGGCGTCGACATCGCCAGGGCCGCTCTGGCTGCCGGGCACGCGGTTGTCGCCACCGGCCGCAATGCGACGAAGGTCGCAGCCGCGGTTGGCGAGCACGATGATTTGCTGACGATCAAGCTCGACGTCACCCACCCACCAGATGCGCAGGCCGCAGTCGAAGCCACCGTCGCAACGTTCGGCCGGATCGACGTTCTCGTCAACAACGCAGGCAACTTCTTCGCCGGCTTCTTCGAAGAACTGAGCCCCGAACAGGTCCGAAATCAAATCGAAACGTTGCTCTTCGGGCCGATGAATGTCACCCGGGCCGCCCTGCCGGTGATGCGTAAACAACGCTCGGGCCTGCTGGTAACGATTTCCTCAACGGCAGGCATCGCCGGACAGATGTTCTGCACGGCGTATGCTGCGGCGAAATTTGGCATCGAGGGATGGATGGAATCGCTCACGCCGGAGATCGCCCCTTTTGGAATCCGCACGATGCTCGTCGAGCCTGGATTTTTTCGTACCGAACTGCTCAGCAACCGCTCGACGACCTACGCCGATCCCACCATTGCCGACTACGCCGAGAGAACCAAGGAGATCGTTACGGCCTGGAAGGGAATGGATGGGAAGCAAAGCGGCGATGCCGCCAGGCTCGCGGACGCGCTCGTAACGCTCGTCGCGGTCAAAGAGCCGCCGAGACGCTTCGCAGCCGGTTCCGACGCCGTGCAGACGTTCGAGGCAAAGGCGAACACACTGCTTGCTCAGGCCAGGGCTCACTACGAATTGTCCACCTCGCTCGCCTTGGAAGACGCCTGAGCAGAAACTTCGCGAGGAACGGTGGAAGACGCTATTCATTGCGGTTGCGAGATTCGGCTCGAAGCGGCCTCACGCGTCCGCGCGCAGTGCTTCGATGGCCTGAACCCGCAAGCCGCGTCGCGTGGGACCTAACGTCGCCAGCAGCGCGACCAACGCCATGATTGCGGCCACGGCCAGGAGGAGTGGCATGGCGCGCAGCGCGCCTAGGCCGATCGCCACGAAGAAACCCGCCGAGAGCACCGAACCCACCACGACGCCGGCGGAGACCTGCCACGCGGCGCGTCCGAACACGTTCAGCATCACGCGCTGCGGCGGCGCGCCCAGCGCCATCCGGATGCCAATCTCGCGTCTGCGCTGCGCGACCGTGAAGGACATCAACGCGTAAATGCCTGCCGCCGAGAGCAGCAGGACGCTGGCCGTGACGAGGGCGGCCGCCCATGCCAGCGAGCGCAATGCCGTGCGAAGGGTGTCGTAAAGATCGGCCATGACGCCGACACTTGTCAGTTGCAGCGTGGGATCGACCTCCGCGCCAATGTCGCGGAAGCGTTTGATGAACGTCGGTGGCACCGCGCCCGCAAACCGCACGGACAGTAACACGCGATTGATGTCCCCGACGCCGGCTGGATGGTAAATGGTGGGCTCCACGTCCCTCTGGAAGTTGAGCGGGAACGCCGGGAAATCGCGCACCACCCCGACGATTTGATACCAGACGTGCGCCGCATTCGGACTTTTGTCGTCGTAGCGAAACGACAGACCGAGCGCATTCTGTTCCTGCAGATACATGTCGACGAAGCTGCGATTGACGATGACGTTGCTGGTGCCGACGTCCGCCGCCGCGAAATTGCGACCGGCAAGAATCTCCACGCCATAGGTGTCGAACGCATCAACACCGACTCTCGTCATGCTCGGCAGCAACGCATCAGTGATGCCCACGTCCGGGATGTAGTCCGCCCCCGCGCGCACCCGCACTCCGTCCTGGAAGCGAATCGCTTTGGTCGCCGCAAAGCCCGGGATGCCCGATGAAAACGCCACGCGGGTCACGCCTGGTTCCGCCGCGAGTCTGGCAAGGAGTTCCCGCTGGAGTGCCGCCAGTCGATCGCGATCGACAGGCAGCGCGTCGGGACTCAGTCCCGCGTATCCAGCGACGATTGATTCGACCGGGAAGCCCGCGCCGGCCAGTTCCATTCGAATGACGCGCGACGCGACGAACACCGCCGCCGGCAGCACCGCGACGGCGACGGCGACCTGCGCAACGATCAGCATCGTCCAGGTGGCACCCAGCCTGGTTCCACTCCGGCCGTGCAGTTCGTGCAGGTGTGCGCTGAGGCCGACGCGGGTCGCCTTCAGCCCTGGCAGCACTCCCATGATGAGCGCTGACATCACCGCGAGTCCGAGCGCGAACATGACGGCACCGGGCGACAGGTCGAAGTTGATCCAGTACGGCAGACCGTCCGTGTCGTTGAGCGCCTGGATCACACCGAGCGCGTAGCGCGCGAGACCCAACCCGGCGGCCGCGCCCACCAACGTGAGCGCGAGCGCTTCGATGAACAGCTGCGCGAGTATCCGTCGGCGGCTCGCGCCGAGCGCGCTGCGCACCGCAATCTCGCCCAGGCGCGTCACCGTGCGCGCGTAGACGAGAATGGCGAGGTTGATTGCGACGACGACCGTCAGCACACCCGCAAACAACTGACCGACGCGCATCGCCCACAGGATGGCCGGATCCTCGATGACTTGCGTGTAGGGAGTGACCACCGGCCGAAGCGGCAAGCCGCTCTCCGGATGGGGAGCGGCCGTTCGTTGCGCAACGGCTGCGAACTCCGCTTGCGCCTCCGCGATCGTCACGCCAGGTGCGAGACGCCCGAACATGGAGACAGAGGGGCCCTCCCAACGCGGGTACTTGAGTGGCTCCACACGCAGTGGGATCCAGAACTGATGGTCGGTCGGGAATTCGAATCCGTCCGGCATGACGCCAACGACGGTCCGCGGAATGCCGCCCAGGCGCACCGTTCGGCCGACAACGTTGGGGTCGCCACCGAAACGAACCTGCCACGCCTGGTAGCCGATGACGACTGCGGGTGAGGCAGTGTCCGCCTCGTCGGACGGCAGCAAGTAGCGGCCCCGCAGCGCTGGTGTGTTGGTGATCACAAACGCGGACGCCGTGATCTCCGCCACCTCAACGGGCTCGGGTGCGGTCTCTGCCGCCACCAGATTGTGCTGCGCGTTGCGGTAGGCGCTGACGTGCTCGACGGTGGTCAAGGCAGTACGCAGCGCCGCAAACTCGTGCATCACCTGCTGCTCTGGTGTGCTTGGATCCGAACCGACGAACTCGAGCTCGACGATGCGGTCGCCGCCGGGGAACGGCAGCGTCCCGTCGAGGATGTCCGAAATCGCCTCGAACACGGTGGCGCCGACGGCGATGGCGACCGCCATCGCGAACGCGCCAACTATGGTCAGCCCGGGACGTTTGCGCAGCATGCGCAGGCTGAATCGCGAGTCGAGCAACAGGGCGTCCAGCCAGCGCAAGCCGTGCACGTCGTGCCCGGCCTCCTTGAATTTCTCGACGCCGCCGAAGCTGACCAAGGCGCGCCGGCGGGCTTCCTCGACGGGCAGTCCGTGCGCCTTCATCAGGCGTTCCGTTTCCATCTCGACATGGAAACGCATCTCCTCGTCCATATCGGAGGTGACGCGATCGCGCCGGGTGAGGATGTGCCGATAGGTCGAGAGTCGACGTGCGGTGCGCCTCACGAGGTGGACCATCTTACCAGGCCCTCCTAAACTGTCTAGGAGAGACGAGGGAACCGGTGCAGAGGTTCCGTCGCGGCTACGCCGCTCTTCATCTTACTTGTCGAGGTATTCCTTGCGGCCCCGAGCCAGGTAGTCCGGATTCTTCATGCGGATTCGGACGCTATGCCACTTGCCGTCTTTCTTCGGATGGGTCGGGTAGTAGCCGATGCTGTATTGGCTGCGGAGTTCCGCGGCAATCGTGTCGAGCACCGCGTCCATGTTCTTGCCGAATGAGGCCTCGGCGATCTCCCAGGCCCGGCCGCCGCTCGCTTCGCCGAACCGGTTCAGCACCTTCATATCGACGGTGGTGCTGTTCGCGCTCGACCTGGAGTTTCCGGACAGTGGATCGGTTCCCATGTCGAATCCCGGCGCGCCCTTGATCCCGAGGCTGTAGACCAGCATGTCGGCTTCGCGGATGTATTGCAGCGCCTTGTCGAAGCGCGTCAGGCTGCTGACGTCTTCGCCGTCGGTGACGAGCAGTATCGCCTTCTTCGGATAGCGGCCCTGTTGGACCTTCTGCAGCGCCTGATACAGCGAGTCGTACAGGGCGGTGCCGCCGCTGAGGTTGATCCCCGACATCAGCGCGTTCGTGAGTTTTGTGCGATCGGAGGTGAAGTCGGCGATGACCGACGCCCGCAGGGCGAATGTCATCAGGAAGATTTCATCGTCCTCATGAATCATCGACAAGAAGCGATCGACGGCGCGTTGCGCCGTGCGGATCTTGCTCTGCATGCTGTTGCTCGTGTCGATCACGACGCCGAGGCTGATCGGCAGATCCGCCGATGGCAAGAGGTGTTGGATCGTCTGGGGCTGCCCGTCTTCTTCAAGAATGAAGTCGTCGGTGGTGAGACTCGGTATCGTCCGGCCCTTTCCGTCGACGACGGTCGCGACCACGTTGACCAACAGGACGTCGCCCTTCACTCGGAGTTGCGCGCACAGGAGTGCGCTGACGAGCAGGAGGCCGACCGCCGTGCAGACAACCTGCCACGCCGAAGCGCATCGCGAAGGCGGGCCGGTTCGCATGGTTAGAAAGTGTACCGCACGCTGATCCGGAGGACGCTTCCGGCGATGTTGGCCGTCGGCAGGTTAAAGCCTTGACCGGTAAGTTGGTCGACGCCGGTCACGGTCTTGGCGTCGAAGAAGTTGAAGATGTTCGCCATCAGGTGAAGCCGCTGAGTACCCTTGATGACGAACTCTTTCTGCACACGCAGGTTAGTCAAGTTGATCGTGGGCAAGTAGTACGTCCCGGGCTTCTCCGCCACGATCGTCATGTTGCCTTGAACCAGCGGAGTCGTCCGGGTCGGATCCGCCGCGGTGAGGTACGGCTGATAGACGGTGAAAAAGCGGCCGTACGGCTCGCCCTTCATGGCGTTGTAGAAGAAGCCGACCATCAGGCCGTACTTGAACAGGTAGCTTCCCGACGCCTTGAACGTCCAGCCCGTCGTCGTCGTGTTGTTCGGGTTGTACGCCACGATGTTCGGATCCTCGGAAAACAGCGACGACAAGTGCCGTTTCGTCCAGTCGAACCCGCTGATCAGCTGCCAGTGATCGCTCATGCGTTTGGTGACGCCGAATTCCACCGTGCTGTAGGTGTCGCCGATCGGCTTGTTGGTCAGATAGTAGTCGGTCGTATCCGGAGGAATATGGGTTTCCCAGACCGTGATGGTCCGGTCGTCGCCGTTCGGGCCGTTGATGATGCCGTCCGGACCCGGATCGATGGCCAGGACCGGCGTGTACGATGACTCGGTGCGAAGCCGGTCCAGAGTGCCGACGATGCTCCTCTGCACCTTCCGAATCACGTTGACGTAGCCGCGCAGGTTGCTGGCGATCTCCTGCTCAACACCGAACGTGTATTCATCGGTGTACGAGTCCTTCAAGTTCGGATCGACCGTCGTGGGCGTCAGTTGCGCGCCGCCGAAGATCGGCTGGAGCGTCGCGACGTAGGCCGGCGTGATGCGAGTGGCGGCCACCGCGGGATCCGCCGTCAGGTAGGCGTTGTCCCACGCGTACTTCTTGGTGATGAGGTCGATTGGATTCACGGACGAGGCGACCGCCGCCGCCGGATTCGTCGCATATCGGCCCCAGCTGGCCTTCAGGGCCGTCTTCGAGTTGCCGAAGAGGTCGTAGATGAGCGCGACGCGCGGGACCAGGGTGTTGAAGGTCGCAACGTGGCGCGCCGGCGTGACCGTCTGCACGGCGAACGGACCGACGTCGCAACCATTGTCGTCGACGCACGGCTGGCCGCCGTTCAAGCCGAACCGCTGCTCGGGGTAGGAGCTGTGGTACTGATCGAAGCGAACGCCGTAGTTGAGCGTCAGTTTCGACGTGAGCTGAAACTTGTCCTGGAAGAACAGCGCATTGTTCCTGAGGACGTTCACGTTCCACACGGGCCCGTTGTCCGTCCAGAACGCGCTCGGCACGCCGCTGGTCGTCACGATGTAGAAGTCCCCGACCGTTCCGTCCGGACCCGGAGCGCCGTACGCGGTGTATCGCGGTGCGTAGTGCTGATACATGTAGCCGATCTTCATGTCATGGCGGTCGGCGTAGAGTGTGAGGGTCGCGTTGTAGTGCCAGCGCCGATCCTGCGTGAGGCTGGGCGAATTGTAGGCGCCGCTCCGGCGGCCCGTGACGTCGTCGATGATCGGCGTTTTGTCGGTGTGCGCTTTGAGCGGGAACTCGGTGCCGTAGAAATTGACCGAGGCGTCCAGCATCGCGCGGTTGTTGATTATCCGGGTGTAGTCGACCTTGCCGATTGCGCTCCAACTCTTCTGAAGCGCCGTCGATTCGACCAGGTATTGATAGGCGTCGCCGCCGGAACCGCCCCGATAGGGCTGATACTTCCTGCCCCATTGCGTCATGAATGTCAGCGTGCTGTGCCGGCTGAGCTGATAGTTGAGCTTGAGAGTGTACTCCGTCGTTTCTGTGCTGAACGGCTGCCCCTGCCTGCCGCCTTGCGCGGGCGGCTTGTCGTACATCGGGCTGAGGAATGCGTTGTACTGATCGCGGAATGAACCGAAGTACCAGAGCTTGTCCTTGATGAACGGGCCGGCGAGCTGGCCATTGACGTCGCGATAGTCCGTGTAGGTGTCCGCACCGTTGAAAGGTTTGCTTTCGCCGACGATGAAGTCGTAGAAGACCTCGCCGTGCCGTGTGTTGCTTCCGCTCTTGATGACCGTGGTCACCGCGGCGCCCGCGACGGCCACATCTGCGGAGTTGCCCGCCGCAGACACCTTTGCTTCGGCCAGCGCGCCGTAGTCGAGGTAGGCGCCGACGCCGGCGGAGCCCTCGGTGATGTTGACGCCGTCCACGGTCGTGATCGACTGGCCCACCAGACCGTACGCTCGATAGGCCGACTGCGTGCCCGCCGTATTGCCGCCGACGTCCACGCGCGGCATCGTGATACCGGGTGTGGCGGCCAGGAGGGCAAAGACGTCGCGCTGGGTGGGGATGTCGTCCAACCACTTTTGGCCGAAGTTCGTGCCGACGGTCGCGCTCTGCACATCGACGATCGAAGAACTGCCTCGGACGACTACCCTCTCTTCGACGTCGGTGATCTGCATCGTCACGTTCATCGTGACGGTCTTGTCGACCTCGACCTTCGCGCCTTCGTACACGATCGTCTTGAACTTGGACTTCTGATACGTGACGCGGTACTCACCCGGCGGCAGATACAGCAAGCGATACGAACCATTGGCTTCCGACTCCGTCGTTCGCTGGCCCTGGATCGCCGCTCCTTCCACCGTGATCGAGACTCCAGGCAGAAGCGCATCGGTCGCGTCGACGATTCGTCCGTAGATACTGCCGGTGAACTCCTGTGCTGAGGCATCGACGCCGACGGCCAGGAGAAACGCAAGAACCAGGATTTGCTTTCGCATGATCCGCTCTCCGCGATGAGTTTTGACCCGTCGGCGTGGCGCTACAGTATCCCATATATAGTGCACAATGTGCAGTATATAATCTGACCCGATGGCCGACTACCTCGGTGAGTTCGAACAGCTCGTCCTCCTGGCGCTGGCGCGGCTCGGTGACGACGCCTACGGCGTGACGATCCGCGCAACACTCATCGAGCGCACGAAGCGCAAGCCCTCGTTTGGCGCAATCTACAGTACGCTCCGCCGCATGGAAAACAAGGGCCTGGTCCGCTCGTTCGCGGGCGAGCCCGAAGCCGTGCGCGGCGGCCGCGCCAAGAAACATGTCGTGCTGACGCCCAGAGGCCGCGTCGCACTTCGCGAAGCGCACGCGGCGGTCGTGCGGATGGCGGAGGGGGTCTCTCTCTAACTTTAAAGTTCGAACTTCGATCTTTCACATGAAGCACCCTCTCAATTTCCTCCTCCGCGTCGGCCGTTCCGCCGACGAACGTGTGTCGCTGCTAGGCGACCTCGAGGAAGAACGCCGCGCCAGGCTCGCGCGTGGCAGCAGTCGACTGGCGGTCTTCGCGTGGTCCACGGCAGAGATCTCTTGGGCGCTTCTCTGGGGACTGCGCGACGCCTTCGTGCGTCGCGCCCTCGCACCCCGCGCCCGGTTGATGCTCTCCTGGCCCGACATCAAGCTCAGCCTCCGGCTCCTGATCAGGAACCCTGGCCTGACCGTCGTCTCCACCGTCGGGATCGCCGTCGGCATCGCGATCGCGTCGGCCATGTTTGGCTACATCCACTCGAACTTCGATCCCGCGCTCCCGCTCGACGAAGGTGACCGCATCGTCGCGCTCGAAAACTGGGACTTCAAGGGAAACAACGAGAACCGTCACTCGCTGCACGACTTCGTGACCTGGCGGGATCAGATGACGTCCGTCGTCGAGATCAGCGCATTTCGCGAACTCAGCGCGACGATGCGGACCGGCGATTTTGTGCCTGAAACTGTGCGGATCGCCGCGATGAGTGCCAGCGGGTTTCTCGTGGCGCGCGTGCCGGCGCTCGTCGGACGGTATCTCCTGCCCGACGACGAGCGCGAAGCTTCGCCGCCGGTTGTCGTCATCGGCTACGACGTCTGGAAGTCACGATTTGGGCAGGACCGATCCGTGATCGGGCAGCAAGTCCGGTTCGGCTTCACGCACTACACCATTGTCGGCGTGATGCCCGAAGAGTTCGAGTTTCCGGTGAACCATCAGTACTGGATCCCGCTCCGCGCGAACCCGACGACGATTCCGCGCGGCGCCGGCCCGGAGCTGTTTGTGTTCGGACGGCTGGCGCCGGGCGCGACGATGGCGTCGGCGCAAGTGGAGTTGTCGGCCATCGGACAGCACGCGGCCGCGGCCTTTCCACAAACGAATGCGACGCTGAAGCCGCAGGTGCTGAGCTACACCAAACCGATCAACGACATTCAGGACGCGACCCTCGGATCGGTGCTGATGGGGCAACTCGTGATGACCCTCGTGCTGATCGTCATCGCCCTCAACGTCGCCATCCTCCTCTATGCCCGAACAGCGACTCGACGAGGAGAGATCGCCGTGCGGACCGCACTCGGCGCGAGTCGCGGCCGGATCGTCACCCAACTCTTCATCGAAGCTCTGGTCCTGTCGCTGCTGCCCGCGCTCCTGGGCCTCGCGCTCGGACAGTACGCGGTCGACCTCGGCAACCGGATCACGGCCTTGGACGTGATGGGCGGCGCCGCGCCGTTCTGGTTGGAGCACGGCATTCAACCGTCCACGATGCTCTACGTGCTCGGGCTCGTCGTGATCACTGCCGCGATTGCGGGCATCCTGCCGGCGCTACACGCGACGCGACGACGAGGCGGCGCGGACCTTCGTCAGCTCGGCGGCAGCACGGGGATGAGACTGGGCTGGATGTGGAGCGCGCTCATCGTCGCGCAGGTGGCGTTTGCGGTAGCCGTCCTGCCGGCAGCCATCAAGATGGGCATCAACGAGATTCGCACCTATCTCACGCAACCGAACTATCCGATCGAAGAGCTCGTCGGCACCGCCGTCGCGACGGAGAACGCATCGAGTCCCTTCGGCAATCGGCTGCTGGAGTTGCGGCGGCGTCTACTGACGGAGCCCGAGGTGACCGGCGTGACGTTCACCGGATCCCTGCCCCAGCGCAACATCACAGGACGGATCGAAGTGGAAGGCATCCCGGTGGAAAGCACGTCACCGCCCAAGTGGTCACGTGGCCTGACGACGTTCGGCATCGACACTGACTATCTGGACGTCTACGGTCTGCATGTCGTCGCGGGCCGGCCGTTCAACGCGCTCGACGCGAGTGCGACCGCCGGCCGAGTGATCGTCGACCGCTCTTTTGTGCAGCGGTTCCTGAACGGCACGTCTGCCGTAGGCCGGCGGATGCGTTATGCCGCCAACGGGCCGACCCGACCACCGTCGCCCTGGTACGAGATCGTTGGCGTAGCGGAGAATCTGCGGCGGAATCCGATCGACCCCGACGTCGTCGGGCCAACCGTGCTGTACCCCGTCGCACCGGAGCAACTGGCGTTTCTGAGCCTTACGGTGCGACTCCGAGGATCGGCGGCACCTCGGATGAACGAAGGCTTCGCGAGGAAGGCGCACAACATCCTCGCCGCCGTTGATCCCGCGTTGCGGATGAACGAAGTTCGAGCGAGGTTTCAGGCTGAGAGCGAGGATGCGCTCGCGGTCCGACTCGTCGCGATCGGGTTGTCTTCCATCCTGGTGACGGTGCTGCTGTTCTCAGCGGCCGGTGTCTACGCGTTGATGTCGTTCACGGTGGCGCAGCGCCGGCGGGAGATCGGCATTCGCGCGGCCCTGGGCGCGTCTCCGCTTCGAGTGCTCCGCAGCGTCTTCTCGCGGGTGGCCGCGCAGGTCGGAATGGGAGTCGTCCTGGGCGTGTTCGGCGCGACGGCGATCGCGCCGCTCAGCGCCGACGTGGTGTTGGCCGCGCGACTGTCGATGGTCACACCTGCCAGTGCACTGATCATGGTGCTGATCGGTGTTGTCGCTGCGTACGGCCCGGCGCGACGCAGCCTGCGGATTCAGCCGACGGAAGCGGTGCGCGCGGAGTGAGGAGCCTGCAAGCGGACCAGCGATCACCCTGATGCTCGTTTATCTGGCCCATCCAACGGTCACTGACTGAATTGTTTGTCCGGGTACAATCTCGCCGCAGGTGGATCGATGAACGTGGGCCAGGATCTCGGGCCGTACCGCATTCTCGCCAAGCTCGGCGAAGGCGGGATGGGCGAAGTTTACAGAGCGCGGCACGCCGCGCTCGATCGGTTCGTCGCGATCAAGATCCTGCCGCCGTCGCTCGCAGCCGATCTGGAGGCGCGCGACCGGTTCGAACGCGAGGCGAAAGCCGTCGCGGCCCTGTCGCATCCGAACATTCTGGCGATTCACGATTTCGGCGTGGACGGCACCGTGGCCTACGCCGTCACCGAACTGCTCGAGGGCACCACCCTCCGCGGGCGTCTGAACGACGGCGCGCTCCCTCGACGCCAGGCGCTCGACATCGCCGCGCAGGTGGCGAACGGTCTCGCCGCATCGCACGACGCCGGGCTCGTGCATCGCGATATCAAACCCGAAAACATTTTTCTCACGCCTTCCGGCCTGGTGAAGATCCTGGACTTCGGTCTCGCGCGCCGGACGGGCGACGTCACGCCGCTCGGCTCCAATTCCCAGACCGTCATGAAGACCAATCCCGGCATGGTGATGGGGACCGTCGGCTACATGTCGCCCGAACAGGTCCGCGGCGAGGAGCTCGATTCACGGTCCGACATCTTCTCGCTCGGGTGCGTGATCTTCGAGATGGTCAGCGGTGGCCGCGCATTCGAGCGGCCCACGGCGGTGGAAACGCTGACGGCCGTGCTGCGCGAGGACCCGCCCGATTTGACCCGCACGAGCGAGGCCGTTCCGAGGGCCCTCGATCAGCTCATCCATCACTGCCTCGAAAAGCCGCGGGCCCAACGGTTTCAGTCCGCGCGCGATCTGGCCTTCGCGCTCAAGGCCCTGTCGGGATCAACCACGAGCGGATCGATCCCTCAGGTCAGCGCGGTTGCCAAACTGCGTCGCCGATGGGCGCTCGTCGCGGCGGCCGTCGTGCTGGTTGCATCCGGCGCAGCCCTCGGACGAGTGCTGTGGACCACGGCGGCGCCGAGTGCTCGCGCGACGGCCGACCTCGTGCAGTTTTCGCTCGAGATGCCGGCGAGCACCTCGTTGTATCCGTTCGACACGAAAGGCATCGCGATTTCCCCCGACGGCACCATGATCGCGTTCGTCGCGGAGGATGCGCGCGGAAAGGCCTCACTGTACCTTCGCAGCGTCTCGACGATGGACGTGAAGCCGCTGGCCGGAACGGATGACGCGTCTTATCCGTTTTGGGCGCCCGACAGCCACCAACTTGGATTCTTCGCCAACCACAAGCTGAATCGGCTCGACATCACGGGTGGGCCGACCGTGGCACTGTGCGACGCCGAGTCCGGACGCGGCGGCGCCTGGAATCGCGACGGGGTCATCGTCTTCGCGCCGAACCTGTCGAGCGGCCTCTTCCGCATCGCCGCCGGAGGCGGCCGGCCGGAACCGGTGACGTCAGTCCGTCAGGACCAGCCGCGACAACGCTGGCCATCTTTTCTGCCAGACGGCCAGCGATTCCTGTACATAGCCAGTTCAGATCTGTTTGCGGGATCCCTGAACGGAAAGCCCGACAAACAGATCCTGACGAACATCTCGAACGCGGTCTTCGCGCCGCCAGACCGGCTGGTCTTCTCACGCGGCACCGTGCTGATGTCTCAACGCTTCGACCCCGACGCGCTAGTCCTCCAAGGAGAAGCCGTACCGCTTCCGTTTGGAAACGTCGCGTATATGGAGTCGAAGCGGCTCGGCATCCTCAGTGCGTCGGAAACCGGCACCTTGATCTTCCTTCCGGCGCCGGACAATACGTCGCGTGTCGTGTGGGTCGACCGGGGAGGCCGGGAGGATCGCGAAATCGGTGAGGCCGGACCGTACGACGACGCGGAGCTATCGCCCGACGGCAAGCACGTCGCCGTCGTCCGCAGCAGAGCGGACGGCTCAGACATCTGGTTCATCGATACGGCAGACGGTCACCTCTCGCGATTCACCTTTCGTCCAGGATTCCTGGGTTTTCCGCGCTGGAGTCGGGACTCAAAGCAGTTGGCGTTCTTCATGCAGATTGGGGGCGTGGGCCACGTCTGCACGAAGTCTCTCGACGGCACCGAGCGCTGTCCGGTCATGAGCGCGCCCACGTGGCAAATCCCCATGGACTTCTCGGCCGATGGCGGTACGCTGTTGACGTTTGTGCAAACGCCGACAGCGGCCGGCGACATCTACACGATGAGTCTTGGCGCAAAGCCGACACTCACGCCGCTTGTGGCGACTCCGTTCGACGAGGGCGCGGCGACGTTCTCGCCCGACGGCAAATGGATCGCCTACCAGTCGAATGCGTCGATGCGCACCGAAGTGTATCTGCGACGCTCGACGCCGTCGAACGAGCAGTGGCAGATCTCGACGACAGGCGGCGAGAACCCGGTGTGGAGTGCGGACGGCCGCGAGCTGTTCTATCACTCAAGCGGCATGATCATGCACGTGGCAATTCGCGGCGGCGCGTCCCCGAATGCCGGTACGCCTGCACCCCTCTTCCGCATCCCGAGCGGCGGTGTCGCGCCCCGCTTCACCGGAAACGTCTCGCGCCACGTGATCAGTGGGGTCAGGTCCGACAGCCAGCGTTTTCTGTTCAGGCTCGGCTCGGGGCAACCGATGCCATCGATTCACGTGGTGATGAACTGGCAGAAGGCGCTGCGTTAAGCCCGCGATCACTCACTCTTGCTCCAGGGCGACGCATCTCGAGCTGTACAGTCTCGCCGGCCGCGACTTGCACTGGATCCGACAGCACCGGTCGGAAACCGATCCGCAGCAGTTGCACGCGATAACGTCCGGGTGCCACGCCATCGAACCGGTACCGCCCCTCAGCGTTCGTAATCCCTTGCGCTGGACTGTCTGAAGGCAACGGGCTGGAGTCGGCGGGGACAAGTCGCACCAGCGCGAACTGCACCGGCGCGCCACCCTCTTCGGCGCGAGCACGGCCTTCGACGGTGGCCTTTTGGGCAATGGCGTCGGGCGCCGCGGTGATGCCGAGTGTCAGCAATGCGGCGAACAACGCGATCGGGCGACAGCGTGTCACCGATTCTCGCGCCTCACAGTACCGACCGCAACTTCATCCGGGCGAGACACAGGTTGAACCGTGGGTCGGCGCGCAGGCGGTCCCACTGAGGCGCAACCGCGAGATGGACCAACCCAGGATCGCGTACGTCGAGGGCGCCTTGGAGAAGCTCGAAGGCCTTGTCGAGGTCTCCCGCTTCAGCGGAACGCGCCAAGGGCCCAATCATGGTGTTGCCACGCCCAATTATGGTGCTGCCACCCTCATCCGACATCAGCTCCGTCAACCAAGCACTGCTAATGTGTTGGACGATGCAGCGGTTCGCCGCGGCGAGACCTTCGTGGTCGTATGCGTGCAGGATTTCGGCGACTATCTCCCTCAGGGCGGCACGGGCTTCCTCGCGCAGATCACGCGCTTCGACTCGTCTGAGATCTTCCACGATTTGACGTTTGAAATCGCCTTTCTTCCAGTAGGCGCCCACGAGCAATTCCCGAGCGAACAGATGCCGCGGATCGCGGTCGAGCGCCTTGTTCACCCACACGATGACGTCGTCGTACCGGCGCTGATGCCACAGCGAGGACGCGATGAGCACGTGTGCGAGCGCCGAAGTCGAGTCGCATTCGAGACCCTGCAGCTTCAGCTCCAATCCGCGCGTCAGCTGACCGAGGGCTTCCATCAAACCGCCGTAATGGAGGTACGCCTCCGCGTGATTCGGGTTGATTGCAAGCGCCCGCTGGAAGCTGCGCTCCGCCGCGGTCCAATCCCATTCACTGAAGAGCATCACCTGCCCCAACGCAACCTGCGCGTCCGCGCTCTTGTCATTCAGGGCAAGTGCGCGCAACGCGATGGTCTTGGCTTCGGCGAGCGCTTCGAGGTGCGGCACGTCGTGAGCCACCGCCTGCGCGACCTTCGTGAGCGCCAAACCAGCATGGGCCGCGGCGCAGGCCGGAGCGACTTCGGTTGCCGCCACAAACGCCGCGACGGCGTCGGACAGCTCGAAGAAGGACCCGGAGCGCAGATGCCCCCAGCCCCGTGCGATGAGTTCGGCGGCTTCGTGCCCTGGCGACTCGTCAGCAATTTCTACCGGACGCCTGAGGAACTCGAACCACGGCGAATCCACCATCGCTCGTGTCGCATCCAGCTGACGTTTCAGCGGCCAGAGGTCGCTCAACAGTTCCCGCGCTGACTGATAGCGATCCGTGGCGGATTTCTCGAGGCACTTGAACGTAATCCGTTCCAACTCCGACGGCACATCAGGGTTGAGTCCGGTCATGGATTCGGGCGCCTTGCGAAGAATGGCATCCATCAGCTGTTCGCGCGTCGACCCGGAGAACGGAAGGTGCCCGGTCGCCATTTGATAGATGACGACCCCGAGGCTGAAGACGTCGCTGCGCGGGTCAACGTCGCCGCCCGTGATCTGCTCCGGGCTCATGTACGGACCCGATCCGATCACGCGACCGATTGCAGTCCCGGACTCCAGGATCCACTCGCCGCCTCGGGTTGACTCATCCCGGAGCTTCATTTTCGCAACGCCGAAGTCGAGCACCTTGAGATGCCCGCGCGATGTCACCATCAGGTTGGCCGGTTTGATGTCGCGGTGCGTGATGCCTTTGGCATGCGCCACGTCCAACGCGTCGGCAGCCTGCACGGCGAGGTCGACGACCGCCGCCGGCAGGAGCGACCGCCCCGCGACTGTGGCGGCGACGGTCTCCCCCTCGACATGTTCCATGACGATGAAATGCAGACCGTCACTCTCGCCTACGTCGTAGATGGTTGCGACATTCGGATGATTCAGTGCGGACGCCGCGCGGGCTTCGCGCTCGAAGCGTTGCATCCGTTCCGGGTCTTCCGCCAGGTCGCCAGGAAGAATCTTGATCGCGACGGTCCGATCGAGCCGCGGGTCCCTCGCGAGATACACCTCACCCATGCCGCCGGCGCCAAGCAGTGACACGACCTGATAGTGACCGAACGTTCGGCCAGCCAGTGTGTTTTCGTGTGGCTCACTCGGCGATCTGGGAGCCAAGTCCACTGCCGGCCGCTCCAGAAACAACTCGGCGTCCGACTCGTACGCGAGCAGCGACTGCACCTCGCGCAGCACGGTTTCGTCGCCACCGCAGGAGGCCCTGACAAACGCCGCGCGCTCGGACGGGTCTCTGTCGAGGGCAGATTGATGTATGCGTTTGACGGTCGTCCAGTGATCCATCGCTGCGTGTCTCATGTCGGACTCCTCGATGCCCGGGCCATCTAGCCTCCGCTGCCGGAGGTGTAAGATCCTCGACGACGGCCCTCTTGGTCAGTAAGGCGACATCGGATCGGAAAAACTGTCATGCCTCGGAATTCCGACGATCAGCCAACCGAGCTCCTCCGGGCCTGGAGCCAGGGGGACGAATCCGCGCGCGAGAGATTGATTCCGCTGCTGTACGGCGAGCTCCACCGGCTTGCGCGACGCTACATGCGCCAGGAGCGACCGGATCATACGCTTCAGGCGACGGCCCTGGTGAACGAGGCCTACCTGAGGCTGATCGATGTCAACCGCGTGGAATGGCGGAACCGGTCGCACTTCCTGGCGCTGGCGGCGCAGATGATGCGAAGGATCCTGATCGAGTCTGCCCGCAACCGGCACCGGCAGAAACGCGGCGGGGGCGCAGTTCGCGTCACTATCGATGACCTCGGAGAGTTGCCGGAGCCGCAAGAGCGCAACTTTGTCGCTCTCAGTGATGCACTCAGCGCGTTGTCGATGTTCGATGCCCGCATGAGCCAGGTCGTCGAGTTGAGGTTCTTTGGCGGTCTCAGCGTCGAAGAGACAGCGGATGTGTTGAACGTGTCGCCGGAGACCGTCAACCGGGACTGGAAGACGGCAAAGGCCTGGCTCCTCCGCGAGCTCAGGCAACCCAAGCCAACGACGGTTGGCGACGCCAGTCCGTAACGGCGGAAGCGTGCGGCTAGAATGCCGGTCATGGCTAACCGTTCATTCTTGGCGATCGCCCTGTGCGCCCTCGTCGGCGCCGCGTCGTCGCAGACGCAAACCCGCACTGACGAGTACACCCGCTACGAGTTGCAGCCTCCTGCCACCGCGACGGTGAGGATCATTTACGAAGCGAGCGCCATCACGGAAGGCACGCGAACGTTCACCGATGACATTGCGGCAACCGCGAAGGTAAGCGACGTCGTCGTGCGCGACATGATGACGGGCCAGCCGCTGAAGTTTCTCGCGAGCGCACGGTCGATTAGCGTCACACTCGCGCGGCCGGTGCCACCGCGAGGGCAAGGCCGTGTCCGAATCGAGAAGACGGTCACCGACGCAAAGGCCTACACGCGCGCTGGCGACACAGGTACGTTCACCGTACCGCTCGGCGCGGGCCGCAACGATCTCGTGCTGCCTGCTGGGTACGAGCTCACTGCGTGCAACATCCCGGTCCGTGTGCTGGCGGAGGACGATGGACGGACGAAGCTCGATCTGATGAATGTCGCGCCGGGCAACGTCACGTTGGTGTTGAAGATCCGCGCCGGCGCCCTTACGGGCGAAGCCGCAAAGGCCAAACCGCTCACGAACAACCGTAGCTGGGAAACACCGCCCGCGCAGGGTCCGACCGAACGCCAGCGGCTTGCCGAGCGTGCGCACCTCGATCGGGACATCGTCTATTTCCTGCAGGAGCCGTCCACCAACGCGTTCTTCCTCTACCACGACTACACGGAATCCCGGCCCGGCATCGACAAGTACATCAACGTCGTGCGCACCGGCAGCCGGTCGTCGAATCCGTCGGCGTACATCCTCGACACCGGAGAGGAACTGAAGCACGAGACGCTCAAGGGTGCCGAGATCACGGCGAAGCAGATCGATATCGGCGAGCCGGTCACGCCCGAGACGGAGATCGTGGTGTCGTACTTCGCGCCGGTCAAACCAGGCCAGTCGATCCGGTTGCGACTCTCGGAAACGTACACGGCGCCCCAGAGCTATCGGCTGGACGGCAATGATCTCGTGTTCGAGCGCAGTCTCGGACGGACACGCAACTCGGTCGTGCTGCCTGCCGGCTGGTATCTGACCGCGTCCTCGATACCCGCAGTTGTGGGAGAAACGCAGGACGGCCGCATTCGCCTGGACTTCGTGAACAACCGCCCGGACAGTCTAGACGTGTACATCAAGGGCCGAAAGCGACCTTCCCATTAGGCGCGACACCGCGGCCAAAAAAAAGATTTGCCGGCGCGTCGATCCGGCCCGGCCTGGTTCGACGCCATATTGAGGAGCAGAACTATGCGAGTCATGGTCATGGTCAAGGCGACGAAGAAGTCCGAGGCGGGCGTCCACCCCGGCGATCCGGGCTTCGACAAGCTGGTCGAAGAGATGGGCAAGTTCAACGACGAGCTCGTAAAGGCCGGCGTAATCCTGGCGGCTGATGGCCTCCATCCCAGCAGCAGAGGCAAGCGCGTGCGCGTCAGCGCCTCCGGCGAAAAGAGAACCGTCGTCGACGGGCCGTTCACAGAGACCAAGGAGCTCGTCGCGGGCTTCTGGATCTGGCAGGTGAAATCGATCGAGGAGGCTGTGGAATGGGTAAGGCGCTGCCCGCAACCCATGCCCGGAGAGGAAACGGAGATCGAGATTCGCCCGATCATCGAGGCCGAGGAATTCGGCGAGGAGTTCGCGCGCGGCAAGGAAGAACGGATGCGCGAAGTCCAGCGGCGGACACGCTCATGACTGACCTGAGATTCGCTCTTCGCTCGCTTCTTCGCGCCAAGGGCCTTGCGCTGACCGTCGTCGTGACTCTGGCCTTGGGGATTGGCGCCAACGCCGCCATTTTCAGCGTCGTCCGGGGCGTTCTGATCAGGCCGCTGGTGAATCGCGGCCAGGACCGGCTGATCTACATCCGCCAGAGCGCGCCCGGCCTCAACGCCGAGAACGCGAATTTTTCGGTACCGGAGATCAGGGACCTGCAGGCCGGCGTGAAATCGCTCTCCGCGTTCGGCGACTTCTCGACGATCGGGTTCACGATGGTTGGTCTTGGCGACCCCCGCTCCGTGCGAGCGGGAGTCGTTGGCGGCTCGTACTTCGAGGTCATGGGTCTGCAGGCGGTCATGGGGCGACTGCTCGGGCCGGGCGATGACGGACCCAAGGCGGACGGGGCCGCGGTGCTGACGTACCGGTTCTGGACGGGCGCCTTCAAAAGCGATCCCAACGTCATCGGCCGGAAGATCACACTGAGCGATCGTCCCGCGACCATCGTCGGCGTCCTCGAGCCGTCGGTGCCGTACCCGCAGGAAACCGAGATCATCGCCAACGTCGTCACGAGCCCGCATCATCTCGACGCGACGATGGTCGAGGGACGCGTGCATCGCATGACGGAGCTCTTCGGCCGCCTCGCACCCGGGGCCACCCTGGACAACTTGCGCGCGGAACTCAAGACCGTGCACGCGGCGATGGTCGGTGCGCATCCGGAGGCGTATCAAAAGGAGGCCCATTTCAGCATCGACGCGAAGAATCTTCGCGACGAGATCATTTCGCCGGCGCGCACGATTCTGCTCGTGCTGCTCGCGGCGGCCGGGTTGGTCTTCGTCGTGGCGTGTTCGAACGTCGCCAATTTGATCCTGGCGCGCTCCGTGCTCCGCGAAGGGGAACTGGCGGTGCGCGCGGCGCTCGGCGCGAGCCGGACGGCGCTACGCAGGACGCTCCTCGTGGAAAGTGTGGTCCTTTGTCTCGCCGGCGCGCTGCTGGCGGTCGCTCTGGCGCGACCAATGGTGGCCGTGCTGGCGCAGTATGCGGCGCGCTTCTCGGTGCGCGCTCACGACGTGACGGTCGACGCGACGTTGCTCTGGGTCGGTGGCGCGCTCGCCATCCTCGTTGCCATCCTGCTCGCCTTTGTGCCCCGCCTTCCGTCGGCCGAGTCGTCGAATGGCATCGGCCTTGGCGGTCGAAGCCTGCGGCTCACGTCGGGTACGAACCGCCGGCTGCGCGTCTTCGCGGTGACGCAGATCGCGGCGTCGTTCATCCTCGTGGCCGGTGCCGGCATGCTCATCACGACGCTCTTCGCGCTGCAGCGACAACAGACCGGCTTCACCGGCAATGTGCTGGCGGTGAACGTGCCGGTCGTGTCCTACGAGCGGAAGCCGGCGGAGGTGAGCACGTTCTACAAGGAAGTGCTGCGCCGAGTCGGTGAACTGCCGGGCGTCGAGCAGGTCGCGCTGGGCACGGTCGTGCCGTGGCGCGATCCCGGCTTCTTCGCCGCGCAGTTCACCGTCGAGGGCTACCGCAAGGCCAACGGCGAGGAGGATCCGCGGGCGCGATTCCGGACGGTGTCACCGGGATTCTTCTCGGCGTTGGGCGTCAGGATGATCGCCGGACGCGACTTCAACGACGGCGATCGGCACGATGGTGAGCGTGTGGTCATCGTCAGTGAGAGCGTCGCCAAGCGGATGTTCCCGGGCATGGACGCGGTCAATCGCCGGCTGATGTGGACCGATCCGGTCACCAAGTTCATCGGCGTGAGCAACGACCCGCGCCGAATCGTCGGCGTCGCCGCCGATATCGACGACGAGAACCTGGTGCCGGAGCCGGCAATGACGGTGTATCACCCGATGGAGCAGGAGATGAACGGCGGGCGGCTGTTCATCCACGCCAAAGTCGATCCGTACACATTGGTGCCGGCGGTCACGAAGGTCGTCCGCGAGCTGGCGGCCGATCAGCCCGTGGAGCGCGCGGCGACGCTCGATGACATTCGCGCCGAAGTCCTGGCACCGAATCGCGTCAACGCGCTCGTGTTCGGCGGGTTCGCCGGCGTCGCGCTATTGATCGCGGTGGTGGGCGTGGCGGGCGTGCTGGCATTCTCGGTGAGCGCGCGGACGCGCGAGTTCGGCGTGCGTCTGGCCATCGGCTCGACGCCGACGCATCTGCTGACGCGCGTGCTGAAGGAAGGCGCGGCGATCGGCATCCTCGGCATCGTCGCTGGCGCGGTCGGTGGCGTCCTGCTCGCGCGCGTCGTCGGCAGCTTCGTGTCCGACGTGCAGATTCCCGGCCTCGTGCCGATCGCCGCCGCGGCCCTGGTCCTGGTCGCCGCGGCCATCCTCGCGTCGGTGACACCGGCGGCGCGGGCGTCGCGCGTGGACGTCGTGCGCGCGCTGCGAGCGGAATAGGGCCGGATTCGGCGTTATGCTACGGCCAGAATAGGCCACTCGACTTACAGCTCGCCATGAGCCATGCGAATCTGGGCAATGGAGCGATCAAATGAGTGAATGTCCCTGGGGAGCAAAGGCGATCCTCCGGCTGACCCTGTCCGCGGTTCTATTGGCGACATGTTGGTCTCTGTCCGGGTCAGCTCAAGCGCCGACAGCGGATGCCTTTCAGCAACTTCTGAATCGCGCTGAGGCCAGCTCCCGGGACAGACAATGGTCTGAGGCTGCCGCACATTGGAGCAAGGTCGTCGAGATCAATCCCGTGGTGGCGTCGTACTGGAATCAGCTCGGAATTGCCCGCTACAACAACAAGGACTATCGGGGCGCGATTGAGGCGTATCGCAAGGCAATGGATTTGGGCGTCTGGCCGGCCCTGATGGCCTACAACATCGGTGGTTGCCACGGAGCTCTGGGCGACAAACAGCAGGCATTCAGTTGGTTGGAGCGGTCGCTGGCATTGGGATACACGCGACCGCAGCGCGCGCTCCAGGACCAGGACCTCAAATTGCTATGGGACGACCCGCGCTTCAAGGCGCTGCTTGGTGCCGATGATGTGAGTCGGCTGTCCCGAGCGGAGGGCTGGCGCTACGACCTCGATCTGTTCGTGCGCGAACTCAAGCGCATGCATCCCAATCCGTATCGCCAGACCTCCCGCGAGGATTTTGACACGTACGTCAGTAAGCTCCGCAATGACGTTCCGACGCTGAACGATGAACAAATCGCCGTCGGGCTCATGAAGCTGGCGGCGCTTGCCGGCGACGGACATACCTACCTTCGGCCGCGCTTTCTCACGGAGCGCGGTCAGCTTGGAATGCCCATCATCTATTACTCATTCGTCGAAGGCGTCTTCGTGACGACCGCCAGCACCAAGTACCAGGACCTGTTGGGCGCACAGGTGCTGCGCGTGGGCGGCCATTCGCTCGAGGACGTCATCAGCATTGCCGCGCCGGTGTTTTCCCGTGATAACGCGATGGGGCTGAAGCTGGAGGTGGATACTGCCCTGCGCTCGCCGCAGCTTCTCTATGGTTTGGGGTTGATTCCTGAGGCGGACAGAATACTCCTCACCGTGCGAGATGCCGAGGGGAAGGAACGCAGCGTCACGGTCCTCGGTGTGCCGAAAGGCCCGATGGCGGGTGTGAGCGTGCTCGGCGTGACTCCTGAACCGCTCCCGATCTCAATGCAGCCGCGCGCCGGGATCTACTGGTTTGAGTACCTGCCCCAGGACAGAGTGGTGTACTGGCGGCTCAACCAGATTCGCAATGACGAGAAAGAGCCGCTGCCACAGTTCTGCGAGCGCCTGCTCAAGTTCTTCAACGAACATGATGTGGACAAGCTGGTGATTGACTTGAGCAGTAATCAGGGCGGTGACGGCCGGTTGAATTCGCACATCATTCAGGCACTCATGCGCAACGATAAGATCAACGAGCGAGGCAAGCTCTTCGTCATTATCGGGCGCCTGACATTTTCAGCCGCGATGGATTTGAGCCTGCAGCTCGAACGCCAGACCAGAGCGATCTTTGTCGGCGAGCCAACCGGAGCCCGTGTGAACTCGATTGGCGAGATGAATCCGATCACGCTGCCGTACAGCCGGATGGCCGGCAGTATCGCCAGTATGGGCGGTGGAGCCTCGTCTGACGCGCGAACCTGGATCGCGCCGCAGCTGTATGTGCCACCGTCATTTGTGGCCTATCGTGCGAAGCGTGATCCGGCGCTTGAAGCCATACTGGCCTACGGTCGTGAGCGCTGAACAGCGCCGTCGGGCCGCTCACTCCGGCTTGATGACGCGCTCCTTGCCATCCACATTGAGCAGCCGCAACGTGCTCCCGGCTGGCTTGGCTAGGACTTGAATCCCGCTCCACTCCTGCGTCGTCGGATCGCCGGTCAGCATCAGTCCTGATCCGTCGGCACCGGCGCCGAGCTTCACGAGCGGTTTGTGCTTCTGATCAATGAGCCGGAACAGCACGGTGTCGCCGCCGGGCTGAACGATGATCTGTGCGCGGACGTTGCCGCCGTCGTCGACGATCTGGAGCCCCTTGGCGCGCAGCACGTCAGGGACGGCTTGCGCACTGGTGACCTGGAGCTGCGACCAGAACCCGAGCATGGCGACGACGTTGAGAGCGGTCAGGGCGAGCGCGAAGCGGTTGATCTTCTGGCTTGGCATCTCAGTTCTCCTTGGCGGGTGATTTTCGCCGCTCGAGCGTGTAACTGAATGAGGCGTTGCCGACGAGCAGGTTTCCGGATTGATCCAGAAACATGACAGCGTCATCGCTGACCTTGAGCAGGGAGATGAGCGTTGTGCGGTTCGGACCCTCGAGTGTGATGACGCCTTTGTCTGAGAGCGTAAACGCGCCCTCAACCCTGTCGCTGCGGTACAACGTCCCCTCGAGCTTGAATGTCGTCGGCCTCCGGTTCTCAGGATTCTGGTAGAGGGTCAGTCGAAACTTGAGTTTGGGGCAGCCGGGAGCGACGGTGCGTGCGAGCAGACGGGCCACGGCCTGACACGGCGTTCGTCCCTCGAAAACGCCATACACGGTCGGACCAGTGGATAGAGGAGAAATCGTGTACGAACCCCCAGGACCCAGAGTTGACGGCAGGGACGGATCCACGGCTGGTTCGGCGGCATCGATGCGGTTCAATGAAAAGCTCCAGGCACCGTTGCCGGTCATCAACGAGCGGTCGGCCGACAAGACGTGAAGCACATTCGGACCGACGCGCACGAACGCCAACCCGCCGAGATCGACCACATCCTCCGACGCACTCCACTTTGTGCCTTTGCGGGCAGCCCACGTTCCTTTCCGATGAAGCTCATGGCGATCTCGCTGGATGCCAGGGAAATTCGGCTCCGTCAGGCCATATGAGGCCTGAAGCGTGTATTCGGAGGGCGCCGTCAGCGACAATGCCCACTCGATGAGCTCAGCGTTGGTTCCAGCTGGCGCGCCAAGAAACTGAAGCAGCTCTGCAGGCGCAGCGGTGGTGCCCACGAACGTAGCGGTTGAATTCGCCTGACTCTTGGTGGGCGCCGCTCGGCCGAATCCCGCGACGCTGCAAAGCAGAATCGTCACGACGGTGATGTGTAGACGCATGTGTCCTCTTACGCTCACGAAGTCGGTATGAACTACGACGATTAGACACCTCTCCTGGTCAGGTTGACGAGGTTACTAACCGTTACAGATCGAAGTGGCGTCCCAACCTGCTTTGCGATATAAAGCACTGCATGGCTTTCACCAACGACGTGATTGCTGCCTTGGCCTCGGCCCTGGTCGGTCCGGCCGTCCTGTTCGTTGCCGCACTCTTCCTAAGGCAAGTGCCGCGGCCCGAGTCGCAGCCGGCGCGGATCGCCGATCGCATCGTCAGGTGGTACGCGGCGCATCCGCAGTTCGCGCTCTGGGTGCTTCTCCTTCTCTTGCCGGTCTCGGCTTTCCTGCTTGGCAGCGTGGCATTGCTGCGGACGTGGAGCGACAATCCCAAGCTCCAGTACTACACGTGGCGCGCGTTGGCGGAGATACCAGAACATTGGCCGGCCTTGTCGATCGGCGGGGCGACGCTACTTGCCGCGTGCGTGCTGGCGATGATTACCGGGCACCTCTTTGCTGGTCAGGCCCGATCGCAGGCCTGACCAGTGAGAAGACGCCAAATCCCTACGGTCGTTTGAACGGGTCCACGTCGGGGCGGAACCGGTATCCGCTCTGGTTGTCGCCCTCGCGCATCGTCTTGTGGCACGCGGCGCAGGTCGCGCCTGCGAACTCCTTCGCCGCAGCCTGCGCGGCCGCCTGATCCGGAGCCGCCGCGGCCAGCAGCTTGTCGAGCCCATCGAGCCGTGTGACGCCGTCGCCGACGATCTTGAGTGCGTCGGCGTTCTTCTTCTCGGTCCAGAACGCTCGCAGCGTCGTGAAATTCGTCCGGAGCGTGCTAGCCGCGGTTTTCGCGTCGGCGAACGACCCCGAGCCGAGCGACTTGTTCAAGGCACTGTTGGCCTGGCCGTTTGACTTCATCACAGCGACGTGGTCGGCCAAGGTTGCGACCTTCGTCGGGGCCTGGGCGAACCCGACGGCACCGATCAGTGCCACCATTGCCACGGACGTGCACAGATTAAATCTACGCATCGTTCAAGCCTCCTGAGTCAGACTGCGTGCGACAGACGCATCGCCCGCTCGCGTTGTTCAACTACCGCACCTGCGCGTTGCGTTTCTGAATCGTCGAGGCGGCTGCCTTCATGCGCGCGGCGGCGAGGCCCGTCGCGCTTGCGGCGTCCTTCGCCAGCTCGGCGGCCAGGCCGTCGAGCTTCGTTACGGCGGTCCGGCGGTTCGCAGCGCTCGCGCCCTCGACGTCCTTCATGGCCGCGTTGAGCGCGTCGAGACGTTCCTGCGGCAGTGCCTTGTCGCGCGCGAGCTGATCCAGATACGCACGCGCGACCACGAAGCTGGCCGGCCAGACGTAGTGCGGCTGGCACTGCACGTTCAGATCATTCGACGCGCCACAGCCCTCGCGCGTCGCCAGCTTGGCGGCGTCGATTTCGTTCTGCGACAGATACTCACTCGGCGTCAACTCGAAGATGTCGAGGCCGCGCGCAATCTCGGAACCGTAGAGGTACCCGTTGTAGTAGTAGACCGACCAGTAGCCGCCGATGATCAGCGTGTTCGCGTCGATCGGACCGCGGTCGAAGTAGGCGATTTCCTTGATGTTTGCGGAGTTGGTGAAATCGAAGACCGTGGCGCCACCCTGATAGAAGGCCTGGGCCATGATGTCGCGCCCGGGCACCGGCACGAGGCTGCCGTTGTGCGCCACGCAGTTCTCGGTCGCGGTCTGCCACGCCGGCATTTTGAAGTAGCCCCCGAAGCGCAGATGGCGGCCGTCGCCCGTCCCCTGGATGTCGAACACCGCGTTGCCGCCCCACATCGGTGGATGAATTGACTGGCACATCGGCGAGGTGCCACCGCCCCATTCGTCGGAGAACAGCAGTTTGGTCCCGTCGTTGTTGAACGTCGCGGAGTGCCAGAACGCGAACGCGGGGTCGGCGACGTCATCCAGGCGCTTGGGTTTCGTCACGTTCTTCGTGTCGAGCAGCAGTCCGTTGCCGGAACACGCGCCGCCGAGCAGTTGGTGGAACGGGAAGCTCGTCACGTCATGGCAGCCGGCGGTCGGGTTCGGGCTGGGTTCGCCCGTGCCCTGGCGACGACCGTGGAGGCTGGCGAGCTCGCCGGTATTCGCGTCCGCGAAGATGTAGGCGTGACTGACCACCGCCGACTGCTCCGGGTTCTTGAGTGGCACCTTGATCACGTCGATGCCGAAGGTCGATGTGTTCGGCGCGTTTGGATCGGAGACACAGCCCGCCTTCTCCTCGGCCGATCGCACGCCCGAATTGCCGGAGACGTAGATGTAGATGTTCTCCTTGTCGTTGGGATCCGTGACGAGCGAATGCGTGTGCGAACCGCGGCAGGTCTGCACGGCCGCGACCTGGCGCGGCTTCCGCGGATCGGAGATGTCGAAGATGCGAACGCCGAACATCCGATCCGGATCGGGCGGAGCCGTGCCACGTCCGGCGCCCGCTGCCGGAGGAGCCGCCGCGCCTCCAGCCGGCGGTGTCGCGCCAGCTGCCGGTGCCGCCGCTCCTCGTCCGCGACCGGCCGGCCCCTGCGCGCCGCAATCGATCCGTCCATAGCTCTCGACGGACATGAACGCGAGGTTTCCCCAAATCGACACATCGCCCTGCCCGCCTGGACAAGACACGATCGTCTGCAGCGAGGTTTTCGTCGGATCCTCGATGTTGTAGAAGCTCAACCCGTGGAAGTTGCCCTGAAGCGCCAGCCTGCCGTTCATGCCGAAGGCGAGATCGGAGTTGGCGTAGTCGAGGCTGCGTGCGTTCGTTGCATTCGGATCGTACATGCCTTCGGGCTGGCGCATCGTGGTGACGAGCTTCATGTTGAGCGCGGCCTCACCGGCGTCGTACTTGCCGGGCTTGAGACCTTCGCGCGGATCGGGCATGTGACAGGGCACGCCGCCGCCGCCTCGACCACCGCGACCTCGCCCAGCGGCTTGAGGCTCGGCTGGCGCCTGGGCCGCCGCAATCTGCTCGGGCGTGCAGGGCTGCGGTATCGGGATCTGTCCCACCGTGGCGCTTCGTCCTTGTTGGGCCTGCGGCGGCGCTGCGGCGCCGGTACCCTGTGGCGCGGCCGGAGGATTCTGCGCGAAGACCGTGGTGACGGCCAGACAAAGAACAGCACTAATAATGATGCGGTGAACGTGAGTGCGCGGGTTCATGACCATTCCACTGGCCTCCCTAATAGCCCGTACATGCGAACGATTTCCATCCGCTGATCGTTGTCGACCGCATTCAGGAAGTCGCCGATGTTCGGCTCTTTCCCTCCCCCGGCCTCGCGCAGATCGGCGACCATTTTCAGCGCACCCTTGTGGTGCTGGATCATGCCGGTGAGAAACAGCTCGTCGAATTTGGCGCCGCGCGCCGTATCGAGCGCCTTCATCTGTTGTGGCGTGAGCATGCCCGGCATCGGGGCCATGTCACCGTGGCCCGTCATCGCCGTCCCATCGGGCATGATCATCGGCACTTCCTGTTTCCGGCCGGTGAGCCACTCCTTCATCGCCTGAATCTCGCCGCTCTGCGAGAGCTGGATCTTCTTGCCCATCGCAATCAACTCCGGAGTCTTGGTATGCGTGGCGATCATCGCTGCCATCAGGAGCGCTTGATTGTGGTGATGGATCATGCCCTGCATGAACTTCACGTCGCCGTCCGTGTAGTTGTTGTCGTGAAACGCGGGGACGCTGGCGACGACAGTCGAGGCCTGGCCAGGCGCGCCCGGCTGAACAATGGCAGGAGCCTGAGCCTGGGCGCTGCCAGCGGTTGCCGGCTGGCCGGTCGTTTTATCTGTTGCGCGGTCGCAGCCGCACACTCCCACGGCAGCAATCAGCACGAGGCCCAAACTCGACAGTGTCTTCGTAATCCTGCTCCGCTCAACGGGAAGGCCCGAAGCATACACCAGCCTTCGCCGCCTTTGGCGGCTTCGGCTGGGCAAGCCCAGCCGAGGAGTACGCGAAGGCTGTCTCGCCGAAACGGCGACGCCGCGAAGGCGGACTTCAACTTTGCCGCCTTCGCTGGCGCCCAGCCTAGAAGCCGACACCCAGGCTGACTCCGAAGGTCCGCGGTCGTCCCGGTTCTGCGAGGAACCCGGACTGTCCGTTCGGAAAGGCAAACGCGAGCGGCACGTACTCCGTATCGAACGCGTTTCGCATCCAGGCTTCCACCGTCACCATCTTGCCGCGCCAGCCTGCGCGCAGATTCGTGAGCGTGTAGTCGTCCTGCCGCTCCGTGTTCGTCTCGTCGTACTCGAACGCCCCGAACGACGCGACGTCAACGCGACCGAACACGCGCCCGCTCATGGCGTTGCGCGAGACTTGAACGCCGAACGAGGCGGTATAGCCGGGCGTGTTCGGAATCTTGTTGTCGGAGATGTCTACGCCGCCAGACGATGTGCCGTCCGCAAAGCGCGCGCGTGTGAAGCCCACCGCGCCAAACACGTCGAGACCCGTGTAGGGCCGTCCGGCGACCTCAAACTCGACGCCGCGGGACGTGGCGCTCCCCAAATTGCCGATGTAGAACTGGGCCGGCGCCCCGGGAATCGGCAGATAGAGTTGCAGGTCGTCCCAGTCGATGGCGAACACCGAGGCCGACGCACTGAAGCGACCGTCAGCCTTCACGGTCTTGATGCCGCCCTCGACGTTCCATGCATGCTCTTCCTCGTAGGCTTCGCTGCCGGGAACGGAGACCGGATTGAATCCACCGGCCTTGTACCCACGCGACACGTTCCCAAAGATCAACGTGCTGGGCCGCACGCGAAACGCCACGGCGAATTGCGGGGACACGGCCGAGAAATCGCGTTCGTCCTGCACCTGTACCGGCGGGGCGATCATCGGTTCAAACGACGTCAACAGGTTGGCTTCCTTGTTCTCGCGATCGAACCGCAGACCGACCGTCGCCTCGAGCCGACTGGCAATTACGAACGTGCCCTGGCCGAATAGCCCAATCCCCCAATCGTCGAGCTCGGCATCCGGCGTCGTCTGATCAACCGGAAAGTTGATCAGGGGCGAAAGGACGAACGGCCCTATCGAGTTCACAGCGAGCTGGTCGAGGCCCTGGGTGAAAAACAACGCGCCCGCCTGCCATCGCAGACTGAGACGCTCGGAGAGCTTCACCGGTGTGCCCGCAGCCGAAGCCAATCTGACTTCCTGCGTAAACTGCGTCGCTTCTTCGGCGTTGCGGCGGGTCGAAAGAGGAAGCGGCGTGTAATCGAGATCGGTCTCATCCACAGTCTTCCACTGGACCACGCCGGTTGTCGATGTGAACGCGAAGCGACCACGTTCGTGTCGGGCGGTGAACGCCGTCGACCACAGATCGCGATTCGTGAAACCCTCGAAGTCGCGTTGAACTTCGAATGGAGTCGCGCGCACGGCCGCGAGATCGTTCAGGGCGTAATCGCCGTCGCGAGCGCGCTCGCCGGACACAATCAGCCGGGTCTCCCAGCTGTGGCCGGGCATCCAGAGCAGCTGCCCTTTGGCGGAAAACGCCTCGCGCGAGTCGATGTCGTTTCCCGTCAGCGTGTTCGTGGTAAAGCCGTCGCGCTTGCTGAAGACCACACCGACGCTCGCGCCGAGCTTGTTCTCGATCAACGGACCGGAAACACTCGCGCGTGTTTCGAACAGCTTGTCCGATCCGAACGGCACCGAGACGTTGCCGCCCCATTTCGTCAGCGATGGCCGGGTGCTCGTGATGTTGATGAGCCCGCCGAGGGCGTTGCGCCCGAACAGCGTGCTTTGCGGACCTCTGACGAATTCAACCTGGCCGATGTCGACGAAGTCGAGACTCGAGGTGTTCGCGTTGAACTGGGGGACGCCATCGATGTACGTCACGACGCCGGGATTGGCCGGTCCAGCTCCGATACCGCGGATGCGCGGATTGCTCAGTTTCCGTGCGGTGAACTCGGTGAAATACGTGTTGGGCGAGAAGATGCCGGCGTCAGACACGAACGTGATGCCCGCGTCCTTCAGCAGACTTTCCGGGACGGCGCTGACCGGGACCGGAAGCGTTGCCGGATCGGCAGGCTCCTTGGCGGCGGTCACCGTGATGCTCGACCCGGGAACGCGAACGGGAGTGGGAACTTGCGAAGCAGCTTGAGCGGTTGAAGGCGTTCCCTGGCCGGCTTGAGCCGCGCCAAGAGCTTGGGTTGATGCAACGGCACACACGCCTGCCGTCAGAAGGCGACCAGAGATTCGAAGCATAGAGCAATCATTATTGTCGATGCCTTGATCACGCGTTCCTTGCCGTCCAGATTGAGCAATCGCAGCGTGCTGCCGCCGGTCCTCTCAGGCTAGGTGAGCACGCCCATCCTGCTCATCGCACGAGCGTAATACGCCAGGAATGCGGCGATGATAATGGGGACTACGGTAAGACCCAACCCACCCGTTTCGCGCATCACCTCCATCCCGCCAAGAAGAAACAAGCCGCCGAGGTTGCAACCGATCATCCCGATCAGTGAGGCGAGCAACACAGGAACCGCGAGGCGCTTCTTGAGAAGCAACAGGAGGCACCCGATCACCCCACCGAACACGCCGATCGCCCAGAACGCAACGGTCCACCACGGGAACGATTCGAAGTACTCGCGTTGCTGCGGTGGAAACTGGCTCATGACCGCTTCGACGTGCATCTGAGTGAGCATGAAGGACAGCACACCGATCGCACTCCACAGGCCTCCGATTATCCCGATCAACCACAAGTGCCACGGCCTGCCTGAGGTGTCCTGTGCCATCGAGAGAGCTTAAGCTCAAAAGAAGGAGACTGACCCATGCGGAAGATTATCGTCGGCGCCCAGGTTTCCATCGATGGCGTCATGCAAGCGCCCGGCGGGCCGACCGAGCATCCGACCAAGGGCTTCAAGTTCGGCGGCTGGGCGATGCCCTATTTCGATCAAGTGTTCGGCGAAGAGATCGACCGCATCTTCACGAAATTCGACCTCCTGCTCGGCCGCAAGACCTACGAGATTGTGCCCGCGCGTCGGGCGACGAGGATTGATACATTGACGGCCCTCAGGTACGAGTGACCCGCCGAGCGCCGCCTCGCAACGCCATCGCTCGCGTGCGCGTCTAAGACCCCGATGCGAACGCTGCTGATCTTCACGATCCTGCTGCTCTCGAAGCCCTTCGTCACTGCCCAGTCCCCCGCCCTCCAACCGTCCCAGCTCCAGCAGGACTTCGACGTCCTGCGACGCGCCGTGGAAGAAGCCCACGGGGGGTTGTATCGGTACACACCGAAAGCAGATCTGGATCGGGTGTTCGCGTCAGCGCGCGCCAAACTCGATCGGCCGATGACGTCGCTGGCCTTCGCTGCCACGCTGTCTGAAGCGCTCGCCGCCATTCGGGACGGGCATACGCGGCTGGAGTACGACGACGCCACGGTGTCGGCAATGGCGGCAGCGCCGATGCTGCCGCTGCGCGTGGGACACGAGAACGGCCGTCACGTTGTCACTTCGAACGACACGCCGAGCGACGGCACGATTCAGCCGGGCATGGAGCTGATGTCGATTAACGGCAAGCCGATCGCCGCGGTGGTGGGCGCGATTGCGCCGAAGATCTCGCCGGACGGATTTGGCGAGACCCTGAAGCCGTGGCGGCTCGCGCGTGGCTTGGCGCAGAACTACTGGCTCTATGTCGACCAGACGCCCATCTTTACGGTCGTCGCGCGGACGAGCGAGGGACGCGAGGTAACGGCGACGCTGCCGGGCGTCACGAGCGCCGAACGTACGAAGAACGCGAGCGGCAATCGGCTCAATACGACGATGGCCGCAAATGTCGCGAAGCTCGACGGGGCAAGCGACAACATCTCCCTCACGTTCGAGGAAAGAGGAGCCGTTGGGCGGTTGCGGATCCGCGTCTTCGACGGCACAACGTTCGTTGCGGACCTCGACAAGGTCTTCGCAATGCTGCGAGAGAAAGGAAGCCGGGCGCTCGTGCTCGACCTTCGCGGCAACGGCGGCGGCGCCGACATGTACGGCGCCGCGCTCGTCTCGTATTTCATGTCGGAGCCGTTCCGCTACTTCGACCACATCAAGGTCGCCACCATCAAGCCGTCGTTCGCGACGTGGAAGCCCACGACGTTCGACAGCCTCAAGAACGGGACGACGCCGGCACCCGATGGCGGTTTCCTGATCCAGCCGGAGCTACATCCGGGGGTGGCGGCGCAAAAGCCTGCGGGTTCGGCATTCCTCGGCAGGCTCGTCGTGCTGATTGATGGCGGCACGTTCTCGACTGCCGCCGATGTCTGCGCCCAGCTTCGCGCGCGTACGCAAGCGGTGTTCGTCGGCGAGGAGACGGGCGGCGCCGCCGAAGGCAACACCTCCGGCCTCAATGCGCAGATCGTGCTCCCGAACTCGGGGCTGAAACTGAAAGTTCAGATGTACGGCTACTGGAACGCGCTCGGCGCTTCCCGCGCCGGTGCGAAAGCTGCGTCTCCCGGGCGCGGCACACTGCCGGACGTCACGGTCGTCAGGACAGTCGCGGACACGCTGGCGGGTAAGGACGCGGGCATCGAGCGGGCGCTGGCGATCCTTCGATGACTCTCGAGGGGCGGTGTATGACACGGCCGTGTGCCACACACCGGCACACGATTACGAACGGAGGACCGTGGCCGGATCGGCGCTCGCTGCACGTCGGGCGGGAACAATGGCAGCGAGCGTAGCGGTAATCGCCAGCAGACCCGCCGCCCCGAGCACGGCGACCGGATCGTGCGGCTGCACGCCGAAGAGCGCCCCGGCCATCACGCGGCCGGCCAGCATGGCGCCGATCGCGCCGGCGACGATGCCGATCGCAACGGGACGGAGCGTGTCGCGGATCAACAGTCGCAGGACATCGCCGGCCGTTGCGCCGATGGCGATCCGCACGCCGATCTCCGCGACGCGCTGGCTGACCATGAACGACGCGACGCCATAGATGCCGACCAGCGCCAGCACGAGGGCGATGAGTCCGATGGAACCCGCCAGCGAGGCCATCGCTCGCGGCCCATTGAGCTCTCGCTCCAGCTCCTGACTCATCGTCGTCGTCGTGGGCCGAAGCTCGGCATCGACGCTGCGGATCACGGTTCGCAGCGGCTCGATCGTCGCCTCCGGATTCCGGCGCGCTCGTGTGAGCAGCGCCGCCGTCGGCAGGCTCTTCGGCTGAATCGGCGAGTAGACGGCCGCGCGGTCCGGGTCGAACAGACGCTGGGTGACAGCGTTCGAGATGATGCCGATGATCGTCGGCGGTGCCGTCTCCGCGATGAGGCGATCGAACGGCTGGCCGATCGGATCTTCGCCGGGCCAGAACTCACGCGCGAGCCCTTCGGTGATGACGACCACGGGCGCCTGGCCCCGGACGTCCTCGTCCGTAAGAGCCCGGCCGCGCACGACACGGAGACCGAGCGTCGCGAAGTAGTCCGCGCTGACCTCGTTGTAGTAGACGACGTACTCGCGTCCGTGACGTCGGAAGATGGTGACGGCCGCGGAGTTGCCAAGGGGCGGAAAAGTCGCGAGCGCCGCGGACTCGATGTCCGGCAGACCCCGCAGGCGAGCCAGCGCGTTGTCCCAGAACGCGGTCGCGGACGCGGCGTTGTAGCCGTGGTTGTCGAGAGCCAACAGGGTCGTCACGAGCCGCTCGGCATCGAATCCCAGATCGACATTCGCGGCTGTACCGGCTGCACGCGTGAGCAGCGCCGCCAGAATCAACAGCAGCACGGACACCGCTGACTGCACGCCGACGAGCAGGCCGCGCCGCGCCCGTCTGGACTGCCGGCCTGGCGCCTGGGACCAGTCACCTTTCAGCGGTCCCAGGAGATCGCCCCGCGTGCCGTTGCGCGCGGGCGACAGCCCGGCCCCGAGGCCGGCCGCGACCGAGACGAACGTGAGGAACAGAAACACGCGATAGTCGAACGTCACGTCGAGATCCAGCGGCGCCTGAATCATCACGAGAAACAGCGGCATTCCCGCCGCCGCGACGATCAGGCCGAGCACGCCCCCGGCAAGGCCGAGCATCGCGCTCTCCGTGAGCAGCTGCCGCGTGACGCGGGCCCGCGTCGCGCCCATCGCGAGGCGGACGCCGATTTCACGATGCCGCGTCAGCGCGCTCGCGAAGAGCAGGTTGGCGACGTTCGCGCACGCCAGAAGGAGAACGAGGCCGATCACCGTGACAACGATCGCGATCGCCGCGGCGAACGTGGCCGCGTCCGGTCCGCCGCCGCCGCGATCGTCGA
>Ga0114129_10001121_pt1 | contig 35352 bp, 36 predicted proteins | sample RhiMetdeltSRZDD1_FD_80071 | JGI IMG/M metagenome (GOLD analysis project Ga0114129, IMG submission 80071) | Populus rhizosphere microbial communities from Tennessee, USA - Rhizosphere MetaG P. deltoides SRZDD1 (version 2) (version 2) | ecosystem: Host-associated > Plants > Roots > Rhizosphere >...
ATAAGAGAAAAAGTGAGGTGCAAATAGGGGAGGATATATTTTGAACATGTCATGGCGTCCAAGAATGTAGAGATACCAAAAAGACCAGGCTTCTGACGAGCCTGGTCTTTATTTTGTTCATTGGACGAGAGATCGAAACTGGGACTACAATTAATACGTATAAAAATTAGATGGACTTCTTATGATTCTCATGAAACAAATAACAACCATTCTATTCATTGGACTATTCGTTTTAACTGCCTGTTCTACCACGGGCGGACCCTCTGCTACGCCAATAGGGACAGCAGTTCTCGCGCAGCCCACTGCGACAGTGACTAGAGTGTTCCCGACACCTTCCTCACCCGGCGATCCCGTGGTTTGGAGGAATCTGCAAGTAAGTATGGACCAGCCCGAGATCACCGACACTTTCATTAATGAATTTGGCTCCCAAAGAGTGCCTTCCGCGGGGCAAAAATTTCTCTGGATTCATCTGGTGCTTGAAAATGTTGGGGTGGATGAGATCCTTTTACCGGAATCTGAAAATTTCAGCGTGCTCTACGCCGAATCTGAAGTCAAGCCCATATACGGCCATCGCCAGGAACATACGGACTATACGGACCTGGGCTCTACATTGTTCCCTGGACAGAAGCTGGATGCCTGGCTGCGCTTCGATATTCCCAGTGAAGCAAAGTTGAGTGAATTGTGGTTTGTTTTCCTGCCTACGAGTGCGCAGGTAGGTGTTTCTCCATCTTCTCCAGATTATCCTTATTCAGAGAGCAAACCAACCTATGTATGGAAGTGCGGACCATAAATTTCCAAAGCGGTCAAACACGTGGCGCTGTGGTTTTCTTCAATGCGCGGACACTTTTGAAAATAGGTTGATGACCAGAATCCCGAAGATGATCAGGGCAATCCCAACCACGCGCGCCCAATCGAGCGGCTCGCGCCAGAGGACCATTCCGGCGATGACCGTCAGCACAATGCCTATTCCGGACCAAAGGGCATACGCAATTCCGATGGGCATCACCTTCAGGCTGAGCGATAGCAGATAAAACGATAAACCATATCCCACAACTACGATAATACTGGGGACAAGTTTGGTAAACCCCTCTGAAAATTTCAGGGCAGTGGTAGCCGTTACTTCGCTGAGGACAGCAAAGAAAAAGATGATCGCTGTTTTCATGAAGAGATTTTACCCTACGCCCTTAAAGACCTGACAGGTCTCTTAGACCTGTCAGATTTTTTTACACACGCTCGCCTCGAAACTGTGTTTCATACAACTGCGCGTACAGTCCGTTCTGTGCCATCAATTCGTTGTGTGTGCCGCGCTCGACGATCTTCCCCCGATCCATCACCAAAATCAAGTCTGCCGCCAGTATGGTTGAGAGCCGATGAGCAATAACAATACTGGTCCGGCCTGCCATCACGCGCTTCAATGCTTCCTGAATTAAGGCTTCTGATTCGCTGTCGAGGTGGCTGGTAGCTTCGTCAAGGACGAGGATGCGCGGATCTTTGAGAATGACGCGCGCCAGAGCGATACGCTGCTTCTCGCCGCCGCTTAGGCGGTACCCGCGCTCGCCCACGATCGTGTCATAGCCGTCGTTCAGGTCCATAATGAAGTTGTGGATGTTCGCCGCTCGCGCCGCAGATTCGATCTCCTCCTGTGTCGCATCCGTTTTGGCGTAGGTCAGGTTGGTGTGAATCGTGTCGTGGAAGAGATAGGTCTCCTGCGTGACCATGCCGATCGCGGCGGACAACGAGTCGAGAGTGACGTCGCGTAAATCGTGCCCGTCTATGCGGATCACGCCCTCGGTTGGATCGTACAGGCGTGGGATAAGATAGGTCATCGTGGTCTTGCCTGCGCCGGAAGGACCCACCAGCGCGACCAGGCTTCCGGGATGCGCGGTAAAGGAGACGCCTTCGAGGGCGACCTCGCGCGCCTGAGATGTAGACTCAGTTTCAGCTGAGTCAGAGTCACTTCCATTTTCCTGAGGACTGACCGTGGGCGACACTTGCCCCTGGCGTAATTGCAGGGGTTGACCATTCTTCCCGGCCGTCTTAGTCTTTTGCTCATCATCCTTAATCGGTTTCGACAGCGACAGAACCGCGCCGACATCCTCCATCCGTCCATATCGCTTCACATCCTTCAGCAGGATGGATTCGTCCACGCGATAGTTGAACGTCACGTCATCGAATTCGAGCTCGCCCTTCACATCGTGCAAGACGATCGCATTCTCTTTTTCGACGATATCGTGCGGCAGATCGATGACCTCGAAGACCCGCTCGAAACTGACCATCGACGTGGAGAACTCCACGGGCGCGCCTGCCAGTCCCTGCAGGGAACCGTAGAGCGAACCGAGATAGGAGCCGAAGGCAACGATGGTCCCCACCGTGAACACATCCGTAATGACAAAGTAGCCGCCCAGCCCATACACCAGCGCCGTGCCGATTGCGCTGACGAGTCCGAAAATGACAAAGAACGTCGACCCAACTACAGCTCGCCGGATGCCGATATCGCGCACGTTCGCGGCGCGCTCACGAAACCGCTTTTCCTCTTCGAGGGAACGACCAAACAGCTTAACTAAAAGCGCGCCGCCGATATTAAGCGTCTCGTTCATGTGGGCGTTCATCTTGGCATTGTGGTCCATGGCCTCGCGGGCGATATCCCGTAGCACCCTGCCGAGCCGCTGCGCAGCAATAATGAACAACGGCAGGATGAGCACACTCACGATGGTCAGCCGCCACTCGAGGGCGAACATGACCGCCAGCAGGGCAATTGTTTCAATCAGGTTGGTGACGATGTTAACGATGGTATTGCTGATGGCGTTCTGCGCGCCCACCACGTCATTGTTGAGGCGGCTCATCAGTTCCCCGACCTTGGTGTTGGTGAAAAACCGCAGCGACATCCGCTGCAGGCGGGCGAAAAGGGAAGAACGCAGATCGTAGATCACGCCCTCCCCCACCGTCGCGTTCAACCGCCGCTGGATGACGTTGATCCCGCCCTCCACCGCAGGGATCGCCAGCAGGGCCAGTCCGAGCCAGATCAGCCGTTGTGTATCCTTGGCAGGGATCACCACATCGATCATATTGCGGAAGATCAAAGGCGTAAGCAGGGATAATCCTGTGGTCAACAAGATCGTCACCAGCATGCCCCCGATATTCCACCAGTATCCGCGCGCATACGAAAGGACGCGTAATAGTAAATCACGGGTAACCGTGGGCTTCTCGTCCCCCGAACGCATGTACATGAACCAGCCACCACCGTGCCACATATTCTTAGTCTCCTACAGGTAGTTCCGACGTTCTATAGTATACAAGGAAACAGACAGACAGGTTCCCGACTACCTAATCTGGTAACTATAAGACTATATAACCAAACGCGCAACTGGACGAAGGGGGAGGTTGATCTCAGTCAAAGAGCGGGTGCTATAATAATTTCATTAGCCGCAAGAGCTGATCACCTGTTCTCCTTACTAAACAATCTGTAAAGCATCACTCACTTGTTTTTCGCCGGGCAATTGGGATTTTCGCTTGTTCATCTATCCTGACCACTTTTTGGATATATGCCATGTCAGATAACTTGACCCTCTACGAGAAGGACCAGCGCGTTCGCACTCTCTCAGCCATTATCTGGATCGTCCTTAGTGCCTCCGTCGCCCTGGGATTGCTCAATATTCAATTTAGAACCTGGAGCTCGGTGATTGCGCTCTTTGGTCTGGCAGCAGTCTGTGTTCCGCTCCTTTTGCTGAATGCCAGAGGACAATTTACACTGGCTGCCTCGATCCTTAGCATCATTGTCCTGATGGTAATCAATGTCAATTTGTATGATGGGGACGGCGTTCGCGACTCAGGAATCCTGGCCTATCCGATCTTCATCATGATCGGCACTCTATTCTTTGGCAGGCGCGCTGCACCCTATTTTGGTCTTGCTGCGATCGTATCCCTTTTGGCGATCGTGTATCTCGAAATCCGTGGGGATATTCGGCCGACCATTGGTCCAACGGAGTTCGAGATCCTCCTGCCGATTGTTATTCTATTGCTGGTTGTTATTGGATTTATCTGGGTGATTGTGGGGATCATGGACAAAAACCTCGAACGAGTCAAAGAGTCGGAGGCGGAGCTCCGGGAAAATTATAACTTGACCCTGGAGGCATGGGCAAAGGTTCTGGAATATCGTGACAAGGAGACGGAGGGTCACAGCCGCCGGTTGGTTGATCTCAGCAGCCGACTGGCGACGGCGTTGGGGCTGGCTGCCGAGGAGATCGAACACCTGAAGCGCGGCGCCTTACTGCACGACATCGGAAAGCTGGCGATCCCCGACGAAATCCTGCTCAAACCTGGCGCCCTGAATGATGCGGAGAGAAGGTTGATGCAGCAGCATCCAACCTATGCCAAACAAATGCTTTCGCAGGTCTCCTTTCTTCAGCCGTGCATCGATGTTGCCTACAGCCATCACGAACGTTGGGATGGGCTCGGATATCCCGAGGGGTTGAAGGGCGAAGCGATCCCGCTGTCCGCGCGCATCTTTGCCATCGTGGATCAATGGGACGCGCTGACCTCGACCCGCCCGTATCGCAAAGCCTGGACACGAGAAGATGTGCTGGCTTATTTTCGGGATAATGCCGGGAAAATCTACGACCCGCAAATCGTAAGCGTCTTCTTTACTATAATCTGATCTGACAGTGGGGAGTGCCTGAAATCAAAAACAACATGTCATTCTACCGAAGGCCACTGGTACAGTGTGAGCGACCGTAGGGAGCGAAGAATCCCAGTGGTTTTGAGCCTTTCGGCTCAAAACCACTGGAGACCCTTCACTCACCTGCACTGCGTTCCGGCGCAAGTGTCGTTCAGGGTGACATGAGCTTGGTGTCCTCGAAGTTAGGCACTCCCTGACAGTGAAGATGGTGGGCGACAGGAGCCAGGGACGGTATAATTCTGTCACCCATGCGTTCCCGGAGAAAGCCATGACCCGCAGATCACCCGCCGCGATTTCCGCGATTTTGACCGTTCTAATTCTTATTCTCCTTGCCGTCCTTTTCACTTTGCTGCAAATGATCGCGCTCAATGGCGCAGGTGAAAGACAGGGATTGACTGCCATGGGCATCTCGCTTGGCTGCCAGAGCCTTGTCATCATTTTGCTTGCGACACTTGCCGCCCGGGCCACCACGTTTCTGGTCACAAAGGTTGCCTGGAATAGTGTGCTGGCGGTCGTTGTCACCGTGACGGTCGCAGCGATGATTGGCGGGGTTATCTCATTTGTCGCCAGTATCGTTGCCATCCTGGTGGCGGGGATTCGGTAGGCCTGAATCATTCGTGCAAGGAAAGCCAACACTCGCACAGGCCGAAAAAGGCAGCTTAGATGTGACGGCCGTAATCCAGGGGCCGTCCTTTTTTTGTTTTCCAGCGCGCTCGCGGCATAATCCGGATGTTTAACAATGGCACCAAAGCAGTTGGAGGGTGGAAAGGTATAATAGCAGCTACCGGTCTGCATCAGAAAGTCAGTCGATCAAACCCCCATGTCGCCCCCGGATGTCGCCTATAGCACTGCGTTAATGGTTGCAGGAATGATCTGTCTTGTAGCGGGGGTGCTGGTCCTGCAAACACGAAGAACCGCTTCAGGGTCAATTCCCCTCGCAGTTCTTTTGTTCGCTTTAAGCTGGTGGGATTTAACCTACAGTCTGTTCTGGGCAGATGCGCCGGCTTGGTATCCCAACTTTTGGCTCTATGTTACCTATGTAGGAGCCGTGACCGTTCCGCCCGCGGTACTGCTCTTTGCCCTGCAGATATCCGGGATACGTCAATGGCTAAAAACTCCATTCATTCTTGCTCTTTGCCTTGAACCTCTGCTTGTGCTGATCGCCCTGTTTACCGATCCATGGCATGGCTTGTTTTTTGCGGGCAGAGAGACCCAAGGGATCGGCATGATGCTGCGCGGTGGTCCGGTGTTATGGACAAATGTCTTTTATTCTTACCTCTTGGTTTTGATCGCCGTCGTTGTATTGATCCGCAGGTTTCTTCAGACGGAAGGGATCTACAAAAAACAGATCGGGGTTGTTCTGATCGGCGTAGGCTTACCCTGGCTGAACAGCTTCATTTTTGTCCTAGGCTTCAGTCCCTTTCCGAACGCAGACAACACACCTTTCTCCTTCTCGATCGCCGGACTTGCCTTCACCTATGCCCTGCTTCACTATAACCTGCTGGATATTCTGCCCATTGCACGGCATGTTCTGATCGAGAACATGAGCGATGGAGTGATCGTGATGGATGCCCAGAACCGGCTGGTTGATATTAACCCGGCCGCCGAACAGGTGCTTGGACTCTCGCGCAGATCAAGAATAGGCGAGCCTGCAGCTAGTCTTTTTTCGACATGGCCAGATATGGGAGAGGCGTTCCAAGATGAACGCGATACACACGGCGTCATCTCCATTGGTACTCCACCGCAAATCTATTATGACTTGAAGATCTCACCTCTCTACAATGACAATCAACGGTTTCTGGGCCGGCTTGTTGTCTGGCGCGATGTTACTCTGCTGAAAAAAGCACAGGCAGATCTACAGGAGCAGGCTGTACGCGACGCGCTGACCGGCTTATACAACCGCCGCTATCTGGATGAAACCCTGGATCGTGAGATCGCGCGTGCCATGCGCGAACAGCAGCCCATTGCTTTTGTGATGCTGGATATCGATCACTTCAAGAGGATCAACGATACTTTCGGGCACAATGAGGGCGATGAAGTACTGCAGAAACTGGCGACGTTATTGCTCAGTTATACCCGTGTCGGCGATATCGTCTGCCGGTACGGAGGGGAGGAGTTTCTGGTCGTGCTGCCCGACGTAACCGCTGACATCGCTTTTCAGATTGCGGAGCGCTGGAGAATTTCATTTATAGGATGGGCGACACATCTGGAGCACCTGCAGGGAAAAGCCACCATCTCCGGCGGAATCTCGGAGTTTCCCATCCATGGGAACATCAAAGAGGAGCTGATTTCCGCAGCGGATAAAGCGCTGTACCATGCCAAACAAACGGGCCGGAATCGAGTGATCCTCTGGCAAAAGAATTGAAAAATCACTTGGTCTCCAAGTAAAACCGTTCAAATCGCATTTTTGTATAGCATCCGAGTAAATTCTCCGAAGTGTATAATCTGATTGTAGAGACAATCCATTCACGTGGCGGGATCATCGTGAAGAAACATATCACAACGCATTGCCTCTCTCGATGAAAACCTATCTAAAACAAATCGCTCGTTTTCTGCTGCTGTTGCTTGTCATTCAGATCGTTCGGGCGTCGATTATTACAGGTCTGTGGAGATTGCTTCACCCCGCCCCCGATTCTCCCCTCTGGGCGTATATGGACGTTATTGCCTTTGGTCTGATCGGCATTAGCCTGGTTCTCTGGTTTCGTCCAGCGCGGGAACAATTGGGACTCGACTGGAAGTCGGCTCCTCTGTGGGAACTTGCTGCTTATATCGGATTGGGCATTTTGACGCTTGGGCTGGTGCTCAGCACCTATTTCCTGCAGCCCGATCTCTTCCCGGGAAACATTACTGCGGCGATCGTCATTCCCATCTTCGAAGAATTCCTCTTTCGAGGCTGGGGCTGGGGCCGGTTGGAAGAATCTGGTTCATTTCAGGCATCAGGGTTTGCCCACTGGCTCGTCATTGCCCTGCTCTTTGGGCTCTGGCACCTTGGCTACATGGATATTTACCTGCTGAAAGTAGCGCCTGCCAATCCAAGTATGGATTGGGGGATTTTCTTGCTCATGAAGTTCCTGACCACGTTTGTAATTGGATTGATCGTCGGCCTTCCGCGCTGGCGGACGGGGCGGGTGTATGGTGCGTTGATCCTGCATTCTTTGATCAACGTATTTGGACGGTAGAAGGAATACAGATCTTATGTTTGAAATATCATCTGCCTGGAAAACGACGTATCCGGAAGCACTCGCCGGGGTTCTGGTGATACGCGGGGTTTCCAATCCCTCACATTCCCCTGAATTGGAAAGCAAGAAAGCAGCGTTGGAAGAGGACCTGCGTGCTCGATTTTCGGGACAGGGCCGTGCAATGATTGCGGCCCATCCGGTGTTGCAAGCATATGGCGATTACTACCGACAGTTCAAGAAGACGTATCACATCCAGCTGCAGCTGGAATCCATTGTGCTTAAGGGGAAATCGATCCCGAGTGTGGCCGCCTTGGTAGAGTCAATGTTCATGGCAGAGATGCAGGATCTGTTATTAACGGCCGGACATGACCTGGATACGTTACAGTTGCCTCTCACCCTGGATGTCGCGACCGGGACGGAAGGATACACGCTCCTGCGCGGCGAGGAGCAGACACTCAAGCCTGGCGATATGATGATCCGCGATCCACGTGGCGTGATCTCGAGTATCATCTACGGACCCGACCAGCGTACACAGATCACGCCCGACACGCGCAATGTGATCTTCACCGTGTATGCCCCGGCGGGAATTGACGAGAAAACAGTCACGGAACATCTGGAGCATATCAAGGCGAATGTGCTTGTCTTTGCGCCGGGAGCACAGGTTGATATATTGAAGGTATATAAGGGTAAATGAAATGAATTTGATCAGTGTAAATCTTGGACAGGAGCGTGTACTCGAGCGTAGAGATCGCACGGAGCGCACCGGCATTTTCAAATTTCCGACTGACAAGCCCGTGAGGGTTACAAAGCTTGGACTGGAAGGCGATGTGATTGTCAGCAAGAAGCATCACGGCGGACCCGACCAGGCCGTTTACGTCTACGGCATGGGCGATTATGAATGGTGGTCACAGGCGCTGGGAAAAGACATCGCTCCGGGCACTTTTGGCGAAAACCTGACGATCAGCGAATTAGAGAGTGGACAATTCAATATTGGTGATTACCTTCACACCCCTGAAGTCACTCTGCAGGTCACTGCCCCGCGCATCCCGTGCAGCACTTTTGCAGGACGTATGGATGATCCGCAGTGGGTGAAACGATTTCGTCAAGCGGAACGGCCGGGACTCTACTGTCGAGTCCTCCGAGAAGGCCTGGTTAGAACAGGAGACGCGGTTTCCATGGAAATATATCAGGGCGAGACCATTTCCATCCCCGAGATGTTTCGTGATTTTTACGAGAAGAACAAAAGTGAAGAAAACCTGCGCCGCCAGCTGAAGGCACCGATCGCGATCCGAGCGCGCAGGGATCTTGAAAAGGAATTGCAAAGATAATTGCATTCTTAGAAATAATGTTCTATAATCAGAGCATTGTTATCCGATTCAGTAACATCGAGATGCTCTGGTCGCGATGATCCTTCAGATCCACAAGCCGGCGTTTCCCCTGAGCCAGTGCGCTGAGAATTTGGTCTATTACCACGTCCTTACCGCCCTGCACAATGGCAATACCGAGATCATCCTGGACCTGCCCGAGAATCCCCACTCCATCTACGACCACGAAACACTGCAGGAAATCCAGTACCCAGGTCCTTAAGTTCAGCAGGATGGTCCTCAAAATTTCAAAAAGCCACAAGGAGTTGATGATATGAGTTCCATCGATAAAGCCATGCGGACCCAGCTCGACAACATTCAAAAGAAGACGGGCAAATCGCTCGACGAGCTGGCAGGGATCATCAGGAAAAGCGGATTGACCAAACACGGTGAGATCCGTGATTACCTCAAGCGCGAGCTCGGTCTCGGTCACGGGGATGCCAATTCTCTCGTGCACGCGGTGCTTCAGTCTGACGGTCAGCGCGCCGCGGAAGGCAAATCAAATGATCAGGTAGTGGATGAAATCTATTCGAGCGCAAAGGCACACATGCGCCCCATCCACGAGAAGTTGATGAAGGAAATCGACAAGTTCGGTGAGTTCGAGATCGTCCCGAAGAAGGGGTATGTCAGCCTGCGGCGCAAGAAGCAATTCGCGATGATCGGACCCAAGACCAATACACGCTTCGAAGTGGGCATCAATGCCAGGAATCTGAAGCAGAACGCGCGACTGCTGGAGCAGCCCAAAGGCAGCATGTGCAATTACATCGTCAACCTGACCGATGCACAGGAAGTAGATGATGAGTTGGTCGCATGGATCAAATCCGCTTATGAAGGAGCAGACTGAATGAATCATGCCCAGGGCTTCGCAAACAACCTATTCCTATTGATGGAGGAGACGTTCGAAGCCAAACATCACGGCATTTACCTGGATGATGGCACATCCCTCTTTGAAACGCTTGAAACTGTTTCCGCAGAAGAAGCTTCCATCCCTGTAGGAAACAAGTGCGCCTCGCTCGCCGCGCAGGTTGCGCATGTGACGTTTTATATCGAATCGTTCGAGCGTTTCGCGCTGCAGGGCGACAACAGCCCGCGCGACTGGGGTTTGATCTGGCGCACCGTGGAAAAGGTCACGCCGGAGGAATGGGAGAGCTACAAGACCAAACTCAAGGAAGCGTACCTGCGCATGGATAAACTTTTCCACGAAAACCTCACGTGGAACGAAGACAGCATCGGCGGCGCACTGTCCATTGTGGTGCATACCGCCTATCATCTTGGCGAGATCCGCCAGGCATTGTGCACACTAAAATAGCATATGGCACTTTTTCGTAAGGTGGATTGCGTCCGCTTGTATGTGCCGGACCTCGAAGCAGGGCTCGCCTTTTATCGCGATCGGCTTGGTCACGAGCTCATCTGGCGGACTAAAACGGCCGCAGGTTTGCGTTTGCCGGAGTCGGATGCCGAGCTTGTACTTCAGATTGAAGACCAAAGACAGGAAGTGGATCTCCTCGTCGACTCGGCAGATGAAGCGGCAAAGCGAGTAGAGGAGGTGGGTGGAAAGGTGATCGTCCCACCGTTCGATATTCAGATCGGTCGCTGCGTCGTGCTGGAAGACCCGTGGGGCAATCCACTGGTCCTGCTCGATACAAGCAAAGGTCTGCTGAAGACGGATTCTGAGGGAAATGTGATCGGTAACCTTTAGGTAAGAAATAATGGATTCAGAATTAAATAAGTCTGGGCGAGGTTTGCACCTCGCCCAGACTTATTTCGCGATGATAAGAACTACATTGTTATTGTTGGATGGCTTCCCCGGTGGGTGAAACGAGGTGCCAAAGACCACCAAACTCATCAATGCCCTGGCCATTAGTATCCCCCGCAGCCGTATCTTCTTCGAAGAGATACAGGGGCCAGCCATTATACGTGACCTGTGTCGTGCCGTCGTCTCGGGTGATCGTACCTAACAGGCTGGCATCCACACCCTCACCGGCGACGGGATCGCCGTCACTGACCAGAGCAGGCCATTCCGCGGCACAGCCATCGTCATCGCCACAGGCGCTCGTACCGCCATTCTGGGTGTCCGCCATAAAGACGTAGAGCGACATCCCATTGCCATCCACTAGGATGGAACCATAGTCTGCCGACTCACCCACATTCACAGTGGCTCCGCCGGTAACAGGTACACCGCCGGTCGCGGTTGCCTCAGTCGACGGCGCCTCCGTCGCTGGCGCCTCGGTGGCTGGTGCTTCCGTTGCGACAGATGGTTCCGTCGCAGATGGAATTTCTGTTGGCGGCTCGGTCGGCTCGATGGTCACAGGTGGTTCTGCCGCAGTAGGTGTCGCAGCCGGGGCACAGGCTGACATGAGAAGAGCTAACATAAGGATAGCTCCCAGTAAGGTAGGATATTTCATTCTTTCTTACTCCTTTCAAACCAATCAGTTTGGTTCGCTAACTATACGAGTAAGACGAACTCACCTCAATGGGGAATGTGCCTAGGCTATGGAAGATAACCCTCCCTTCTACTCAGAGAAGGCTAACCTTTTCTTACCGATAATTAATTTCTTACTGTCAACAAAAGACCAGGCGGACTTGAACCTGGTCTCTCTGGAAGAGATCAATCTGCAGGAAGGGAACTGGTGCTTACCTCTAATTCATCTTTAGATTGCGAGTTGGCGCGCTCGATAAAAAACAGCGCGGGCGTCAGGAGCAGGCCCGAGGTCACGAGCGCAGCGATCGCGGATCCCACGGATGCGATCCCCGCGACGATGGGTCCGCCCATCACCTGACCAATGGCATCCACCTGTCCGAACATCGAATGGACGGTCGCCCGTACCTGCGGATCCAGTTTCTGATTGATCCATCCTCTCTGCAAAGGTTCTTGGACGTTGCGCAGAACGTTGATTAGCAGGTACAAACCCAGACTGAGCACCAGCAATGGTGAAAGCGCGAAACCGATCAGGCCAACCGAGATCACTGCCGTTACAAGGAACAGCGCGCGCCCGATCGCCAGCGGACTTGTTGAATCGACACGCCTCTCCACAAAGCGGACGGCGAGGATGGTAAGCACGGCCCCTGCCACTCGCAGCGCGGCGAAGAACGCCACCTGGTTGTTCCCAAACAGGACGGGCAGCTCATAATTGTCCAGTAGGTGTTTGACCCACAGGCGGTCGAAGCCCTCACTGTACAAGCCATAGAACAGACCGATGAAGACAATGTTCATCAGCCGGGGACGCGAACGGACGGCCCGCGCGCCCTGCTTGAAGGTGTGCCACATGTGCTGCCAGGTATTACGATCTTCGCGTGGCGTGGGATGAAAGCCCGTTTCCGGCATGATGACCATCAGCGTGATGCCGATCAACACCACACCCAGTGCGCCCACTTGAATGGGCAGAGCGACGTTGTTCGCGCCGATAACCGTCGCCAACCCCATGCCGATGAGGGAGGCAAACAGGCCAACTTGCGTCCCGCGCAGGAAAAGCTTATTGGCAGCCTCCTCGCCGACCTCATCTGATATCCATGCCTGGGTGGCGCCGGAGGTAAAGGTGTAACCCAGCCCCCAGATGATCTGCGCCATCAGGATGGGCAGGAACGCCGGGAAGAAGCCTTCCACGAGGAAGCCCAGCCCCATCAGCACATAACCGATAATAATGGACAGCCTGCGCGAATACACATCCGCGACGATACCGGTTGGGACCTCGAACACAAACGCCGATACTTCCAGCGCCGTGCCGACAAGAATCAACTGCACTGGCGTGAGCCCTGCCACGGTCGCTTCATACAGCGATGTGACAACGAACATCATGGAGAAGAACGCCGAGGCACCAAATTCGATAAAGAGATAAACGAACCTTGGGTTTAGCTTTAAACTAGAAAACATGTTTATCCAATGTAAAAAAACTGGAGTCCAAAGTCTCCTGACTTTGGGTTCTCAACGACTGTTTCCACAGGGGTGCTGTGAAAAGTCGTTGGACTCCCACTACCTCATATCACGATACCGGAAACACATCCGAAAGCTTTTTGGGGAAGAGAATATTGATCAGTGCGCGCACTTCTTCGCTGTCACACCAGCAATCGGCAAAGGATTCATGCAGTTCTTCATAACTGCGATACCCGAACAGCAATTGCAGGAACGTGAGGCCGGGGAAGGCGATGATGCCACCATCCTCGGGTGAGGGCTTCCAGGCTTCGATGGGCCCCAACTTGCCTTTTTCAATCACCAGGCGCAGACCCGCCCGGTAGAAACTGATCTTGATCTCGCAGCTGTGCGCGACAGCAATGGATTCTGCCAGACGCTTTTCAAGAGCAGGCTTGATATGGTTCAGGAAAGCCGGGAGGTCTGGCACGCGCAGATACCAGGCATATGGTTTGTGTCGATTAGGCAGATGGTTTCCCAACGCTTCATAGGCGGGATGCTGCGCGCCAAGCATAAACCCAAATGAGGTACCTGTCCTACTATCGCGCTTTGCGTATTCCTGTCCCTTGTTCCACAGGTGGCGCACTACGCCCGGAGTGACCGCCAGCCAAGAGACGCCAGGCTTGAGCTCATACCAGAGGGCAGTCACGCCGGTCATCCCCAGCCAGCTTGGGTGCTGGAGGTATCCGACCGGTTCCCCAGCCTGATCTTCAATGACATAGGTTTCAAAACGATTGGCGTTTTTTTCACTCTGCCCGGTCAATTCATACTGGAAGATCTCCGGAGTACGCACGCAGGCAATGGCATGCCGCTGAATCGCCAGTTCATAAATTTCCATTATGAATGGCAGATCGGCTTCTGTTGCCGGGCGAATCCGATACGGTTCTGGCTCGCCCTCTTTGAGCTTCGGCACATTCGGTTCGTACCCAAAGCGGCGACCCGCCAGGTCGAGCGCCATCTCGTAGCCGAACAGCCGGTAGTAAAAGGGAATGCCGGTAATGCCCTGGACCATGTCACCGCGCGCCGCGCTCCATTTGTGGATCTCCTCGAACTGGAAGCGGACGAGACCGCGGTCCCGGAATTCGGGCAGGGTTCCGACCAGCTCCGGTCTGCCGACAGGGAACTCGATCCCCTCGTAGGACCAGGTCTGGGGAATCAGATTCAGGGAGGAGACAATCCGTGCGGTGGCCGTCTCCTCCACGATTGTGAAATCGTCCGGGCGGAGAGTGGGATGCGGGAGGGCCAGGAGATCGTGGGTCCAGGCCGCGACGCGTTCTGCATCCGCCTCATTCTCGCCATGGATTTTGCCGTTGAACTTAGCTAATGCTTCCGCGTCTCCAGACGTTGAACGACGCATGACCAGGCCATTGCCCAGGTCACGCAAAATAGATTGTTCTTTGGTGAACATATGTAGTCCTGTCGGGCGATTGCCTGGAAGATGGCGGTAGTGACCACGCACCCGCTAGGACAATCGGCTTATAAGAGTTGTTTGAGCTGTTTCAAGGTGGATTCGACATCTTTAAAATGGATGCCTCGAATGCCGACCTTTTCACAGCCTTCGATGTTAATGTAGAAGTCGTCCACGAAGACGGCTTCCCTCGGCTTCACCCCAAACTGCTGGAGGGCAAGCTGGAAGATTTTGGGCTCTGGTTTGACCGCGCCGACCTCCGCCGAGATGATCATCTTGTCGAAGGCATCGTCGAACTTTTCACGGACGACGAAATCTCGCAGGTCGCTCCAGGCATTCGAGATCAGTCCTGTTTTGTATTTGCCGCGCAGAGACCGGATGTACTCGACCAGGGTCCTGTCGACAATATCGCCGGCGAAGAATTCCTCTCGAATAAGTGAAATCTCAGTAGCCGGGCGTTTCAAGCGCTGTATCACAGATGCCCAATGGGCATCGGCAGCGATCTCACCCATGGAGGCTCTTAAACCGCTGTCACTATCGAAGACGATCCTGTTCAGGTCTTCGTACTCCATGCCGAGCCTGTCAGCGAGCTGTTGGCGCGGCGACTGAAACTCCGTGCGGACGATGACTCCGCCGAGATCGAAGAAAACGGCTTTGATGGTCATTTGCTCTTCTTCGACGTTCCTTTGCTGGCAGACTTTTTAGCGTTGCTCTTCTTTGTATCCGCAGACGGCGTGGTCTGGCGTGAGGCAGTTTTCGGCCTGGATGCTTCCGCGGGGACAGCTTCAGGCTTTGGCTTCGTTGCGCCTTTTTTTGCAGGAGCTGCCTTGGAAGCGGATGCCGTTTCAACAACAGGCGTCGATTCTGCATCTGGCAGAGGTGCTTCCTGCTGAGGATGCTCCTTCATCTCCTTCTCAAACTCCTTCAGCTCCTTCCGCCAATCGGGCATCGCCATTTCCAGCCGCTGGCGTGGAATACGCGTGGCTCGCCGGCAGCGCGGACAATGCGCGTCATAGTGGGTCAAGTTCTGCGAGTCAACTTCCTGCAAAGCATCGAGCATGGCGACGCGGCTGAGTGTATAAGGGGTCTGACAAAAAGCACATCGGATATTCATAGGTACAGGTCTCCTCTTCTGAAAATCTTATGCAAGCCTTGCGAAGGTCGCATCTTTCTCAAGCGCGTTCTGAAAAACAACCTTCGCAAGGCTATAGTTATATCTATTCTGGGAGGGATTGTACACTGATTTCCATGCCCGGACGCAATTCCTTTTCGTACTGATCGAACGCCTGCTCGACGTGCATGCCTGCACTCTCATAGAGCCGTAGCGCACCGGTCAGGTTTTGAGCATCCACGCCCAGCCCGGCTTTGCGCTGGCCGCGGCGATAGAATTCGTTGAAGGAATGACGCAGAAGGGCAAGACCAATGCCATGCTTTCTCCATGGGCGGACTACACCCAGGGTGCCCACCCAGCTTTTGTCCGGATCGTCAAAGGCGTGCAACTGGCAGATATTGATCCCTGCGATCTCCCCGGAGCGTTCATCCACGGCAAGGAACAACAGAGTTGGGTCAAAATTCTGCGCGTCGAGCACAAAGTGCCGGAAGCGCTGGAAGCCTTCCTCAAAAGGCTGCTCTACAAATCCGAAGTGATCACGGAACGAATCTTCCATCGCGTGATAGGCTGCTTCTGCATCGGTCTCCGGGTTGAAGGTGCGGAGGGTGATCCCTTCAGGCCAGACGGGTTCAAGAACCGGGGCATCCATCTCGATCAGCATGTGATAGGAGCTGCGAATGTGACGATAGCCCAACTCCTCAAACAGTCGCTTCGGTTTTTCCGCCTCCCGGAACGTACCCACGCGCGGCGCAAAACGAAGTTCCGCGGCGACGTTTGGGAGCTCCCGCAAAGCGCGCTGTTCCGCCCACTGCATGAGCCATGTGCCGATCCCCAGGTCTTCATAATCGGGATCGACCCGTCCCCACATCCATGGGTGGACGAGCGGTTTGGAGGTCGTCCACACTTCGATGTAGCCGACCATCTGCCCATTCGGTGCGAAGACCAGACGGATATCCTCTGCAGGATCGAAGTTCGGTGACGCCCATTCGTTGCGAATGGCCTGCGCATCTGTGATCTCGTCCCGCCCGATCACAGAGCGTGACCAGCGGTTATAGAGCACAAGAGCGGGTTCTACATCTTCGATGCGAGCACCGCGGGCGGTGAACCCCTCGGGCAGTTCGACGATCATTTCTTTCTGCAATTGTGTGTTCATTTTTTCCTTTTTGTTTCGCCACCGAGACACAGAGTTTTTAGTGGGTCTTTCCTAGGGCACCGTGTCTCAGCGGCTGATTTCTATTGTTCCATCTCACGACCTGGACGCAGTTCCTTTTCGTAGGTGATGTGCTCACTGGCAGCATGCATTCCAACTTTCTTGTACAGCCGCGTTGCTCCCGTAGGATTCTGAGCGTTCACGCCAAGACCAATCGTTTTCATCCCGCGTCGGAAGAACTCGCCAAACGAATGGTACAACAGCGCCTCACCAAGGCCACGCTTGCGCCAGGGACGGCGCACTCCCAGCATACGGACCCAGCCGATGCCCGTGCGATAGCGGTTCAGCGCAAAGCCGCCAATCTCCTCCCCATCCCAGGCAATTTTCCACAGGGAGGCGTCGAATTCCGGATCCTCCAAACGCTCCCGGCGCCATTCTTCGATAGTCCACTCATGGCTCCCCGGATGATCGCGGAACGCCTCATTCTGCGCCCGCCAAACAGCGAGATCATGCTCGCCTTTGATGAAGGGCCGTAGCTCAATCCCCTCCGGGAACTTCGGTTCTGGAGGCGGACCATCCAGCACGATCTCCATCCGCCAGTGACAACTAGTGGGCTGGTATCCCTCATTCCGGTGAAGCTCATTGCTATCGCGGTCATTTATGTTCAGGGTCGTCTCAATCACGACACGGGTGTCTGGTGCAGCCAGGCTCATCTTTTCACGAGCACGTTTCTCCACGGCTCGCAGCAGTGTTGTAGCGATGCCGCGTCCCTTGAACTTGGGATGCACATTGCCATTCATGTTCAGGATTGCATATCCATAGGAGTTGGTGACATCCGCATACCCTACGATGTGACCTTCCTGTGCTTCCACCACAAAGGCATCCTGCTCCAGGGTAAAATCCGGATCCTGCCATCCGTGTCTCAGCTCCTCCGCCGACACAGCAATGATCGCGTCACCCTCTGCTGCGCAGGCATCATAGGTCATTTGCGCCACACCTTCGGCATCCTTCCAACCGGAAGCGCGGAGACGCAGGCTCGGGTCGCGCAACGTTTTCTCTATCGATACATTTGCGTTCATTTTTTATTCCTCTACTAAGCACGGAGATACAGAGTTTCTTAATTGTCTTATCCTTGAGTCTCCATATCTCAGCGGCTGTGAATGTTCATAAGGTTACGTTCTGCTCAATCAAAGAGACTGTACACTGACTTCCGTGCCCGCGCGCACTTCCTTTTCATAGTTATCGAATGCGCGATGGATGTGCATACCTGCGCCTTCGTAGAGGCGCAACGCGCCGGTCAGATTTTGGGCATCGACACCTAACCCTACTTTGCGTTTGCCGCGTCGATAAAACTCATTGAAGGAGTGACGCAACAGCGCAAGTCCGATGCCACGTTTGCGCCATGGACGGCGCACACCCAGCGAGCCGACCCAGCCCATCCCGGGGTCATCAAAGGAACGTGGACGGCACAAGTTAACACCCGCAATCTCATCACCCTCCATGGCAATGAACCAGAGAGACGGATCGAAATCTTCATAATCGATCATGAAATGCTTGAAACGCTGGAAGCCTTCCTCGAAGGGTGGCTCGATAAAGCCAAAATGGTCGCGGAACGCTTCCGTATCGGCGCGGTACACCGCCTCGGCATCCGTTTCCAGGTTGAACGTCCGCAGAGTAATCCCTGCGGGAAATACTGGTTCCGGCACAGGCGCGTCCATTTCGATCAGCATATGATAGGAACTGCGCGTGTAGTGATAGCCGAAATCCTCAAATAGCTCCTTGGATTTTTCCGCCAGGCGCCATATGCCTATGCGCGGTGCAAAGCGAAGTTCAGCGGAAAGTGTTGGAAGCACCCGCAAGGCGCGTTCTTCCGCCCAATGCAGCATCCAGGTGCCAATGCCTTTGCCTTCATACTGTGGATCGACGCGTCCCCAGATCCACGGGTGGACCGGCGGCTTGGAGGTGGTCCAAACTTCGATGTAGCCAGCCATCTCGCCGTTCGGCGCGAAGACCAGGCGGATATCCTCGGCGGGATCAAAGCCCGGCGACGTCCACTCAGAGCGGACCCCTTCCACGGTTGCGCTCTCATCCCATCCGACCACCGAACGGGACCAGCGATTGATCAGTGCCATCGACGGTTCAACATCATCCATGGTTGCGCCGCGAACAGTAAAACCTTCCGGCAATCCCACGATCGTTTCTTTTTGAATTTGTGCATTCATTTTTACTCCCTTTTTTAGCCACGGTCCCCTGGCGGGGATTATAAAGACACAGAGTCGCGGAGTTTCTAATTTGCTTTTCTCAGCGTCTCCGTGGCTGATCTCTATTCTTCATCTGCATTACGACCAGGGCGCAGTTCCTTCTCATAGGTGACATATTCGCTGGCGATGTACATGCCGACTTTCTGATAGAGGCGCGTCGCGCCGGTAGGATTTTGCGCATCGACCCCCAGACCAATCGTCTTGGTGCCGCGCGTATAGAATTCGCTAAACGATTGACGCAATAATGCTTCACCGAGCCCACGCTTGCGCCAGGGACGCCGTACTCCCAGCGTGCGGATCCAGCCAATGCCCATGCGGTAACGGTTCAGGGAAAAGCCGGCAACTTCGTCGCCATCCCAGGCAATCTGCCAGAGAGTCGGGTTGAATTCAGGGTCATCGAACCGGTCCCGCTTCCAATCTTCCAGGGTCACATTATGGCTGCCCCAGTGATCGCGCCAGGCTTCGTTCTGCGCCTGCCAGACGGAGACGTCATGCTCGCCTTTGACAAAGGGACGCAGTTCGATCCCCTGAGGAAACTTCGGTTCCGCAGGCGGACCGTCCAGCACGATCTCCATACGCCAGTGATAGCGCAATGGCTGATACCCTTCGTTCTGGTGCAACGCATGGCTGTCTGGATCACGATTATCGATCATGCTGCGCAGGATGACGCGCACATCCGGTTTCGTCAGCCTGATTTCTTCACGGGCGCGTTCTTCCACAATCCGCAGCAGCGACGTACCAATGGCGCGCCCTTTGAAATCCGGGTGAACATAGCCATCGGTTCGGAGCCTTGCATGCTCGTGTTCGTTGAAGAATTCTTCATAGCCCACAATGCGTCCATCATCGGTCTCTACCAGGAAAGCATCCCGTTCCAGTTCGAACCCGGGATTCTGCCATTCATGCTTCAATTCCTCCGATGTAACGGCAACGGCCGTATCACCGTCGGCAGCACAGCAGTCGTAGATCAATTGGGTTACAGCTTCGAGGTCGCTCCATGCAGCGGGGCGGACATGGAGACTTGGGTCAAGAGTGATTTCATCCATAGAGTATTTTGTGTTCATCATTTTTTCCATTCAATTGTGATTAAGTTCCAGCCATTCTTCGCGCAGGATGCCCATAAAAAGATTGTCCCAGCGGCGCCCTTCGCGGCGCAGGAGATTGCGTAAACGTCCTTCGTGGCGGAAGCCAGCCTTTTCATACGAGCGTATGGCGCGCGGGTTATATTCAAAGACGCCCAGGGAGACACGCTTCAAATTGACCTCGGTAAAGGCAAAGCGCAGAAGAACGTTCATGATATCCGTGCCATATCCCTTGCTCCAGTATTCGGTCTCGCCAATGCCAAGTCCCACGAAGGCTTCGCGCCCGCTCCAGTCCACAACCTCGAGCCCGAGTTCACCGATCAGCTTATCCTCCGCCAACGTACGGATGGCAAAGGAATAATTGGCAGGCGACATCTCAGCTACTTCCTCCTCCATCCACTTCAACTCAGCCTTCGGAGAGTGCAGGGGACGCGCAGAGGAAAAGAGCATCCGGAAATATTCCGAGTTCTGGTACCAGCGAGGCCACGCTTTGCTCATTTCCTCGGGATCGAAGGCTGAGAGCCGGACGAATTTACCCGTAAGAATATCTTTCATTTTCCATCTCCTTCCTGCAGTTGCAGCCATTCCTCACGCAGGATGCCCATCCATAATGAATCAACGCGATTTCCTTCGCGCATCGTATCCATGCGCGTGCGTCCCTCGAGACGAAAACCGCATTTCTCATAGGACCGCAAGGCACGCGGGTTATATTCAAACAATCCCAGCGACAGGCGTTCCAGGGAGAGCTCGCGAAAAACATACTGCTGGCAAAGCTTCATCATGTCTGTGCCATAGCCTTTGCTCCAAAACTCCCGTTCGCCAATACCGAGCCCGACCCAGGCTTCGCGATGTATCAGATCAACCCACAGGCCAAGAAAGCCAATATATTTGTCCTCCGCCAGGGTGCGCACGGAAAATCCATAGCGCTCGGGTTTAAAACCCTTTTCGGCGTCCTTCTCGAACCATTCCTTGATCTTCTTCTCCGAATCCAATCGGGCTGGGCTGTTATCCAGGAGACGGTGGAATTCCGAATCGCGCTGCCACAGGGCTGAGGCTTTGGCGCCCACTTCGGGTTCTACCAGCGTTAAGCGGACCAGCTCTCCGCGAAATAGATCTTTCATCGTTCCGCCTGTCCCGTGTGCCCGTTCTGCCATTCGTCTCGCAACAAGCCGAAGGTGTACAGATCCCAGCGGCGGCCATCACGCTCGAGCGCACTCCGGCGGCAGACCTCCTGGACAAAGCCGAATTTGCGCAGCAGGGCGACCGCAGCCTCGTTATACTCAGGCACCAGGGCGCTCACCCGAAAGAGATTCAGCTCCGCAAAGGCAAAGCGCAGCAGCATCTGCAATGCCTGGGTTCCATAGCCTTTTTGCCGGTCCTCCGCCGAACCAATGCCGAGGCGCAGAAAAGCATTGCCGTTGGTCCACTCGATCCATTGAACGACGGCTTTGCCGATCAGGCGACCGTCTACCCTGGTGCGGATCATGAAGTGAAACAGATTCTTGTCCTCTTCCACCTTCTTTTCCAGCTTTTCATATTGCTTTTTGATCACTGCCGCAGATAAGGGACGGGCGGGATCGGTATCCATCAGGCGCGTGAATTCCGAATCATGGGTCCACTTGGATTCGATCTCCGGGTCCTTCTCATGATCGATCGGACCCAGGCGAAGATCCTGGCTTTCAAATAATTGGGTTTGAATATCTAACATCTTGCCTCCATACATCTTGTGAAAAATAAAACGCCACAGGCTTTGCCCATGGCGTGGTCAAAAAAAACCGCCACGGGCGAGTGCACCGTGGCGGTCATTAGCTTACAACTGCGTGTAAATTAATGAGGAGCAGGCGCACTACGCGAATCAAAAACACCACTCAGCGTGATAAATGGTTTCGCCAGGAATTTTATGATATTCAAACTCATCCGTTGTGCGCTTCCTTTCTTAAGATTTTTTAACGTTGGTAGTGTAACATGCCAGACCTTTTCCCGTCAAGTAAATGAGTGCAAATTTTAGAGAAAGGTGGCAGGTATGGTTACGTGGAAAACTGATGTTGATACCATCCCTCTTCATACCGTGCTGATCGTTTCTGATCAACCCGAGAACGTTGCAATCTGGGATACCCTCTTTAGCCAGAGGAATTGTATTGTATTGTCTGAGTCGACGATCTCAGACGCCTTGCAAAGTGCACGACTGATTGGCCCATCGCTAATGCTAGTGGACATGAACTTATCCAAATCCGATCGGAGCTTTTTATTGAACGGTCTGCGCGTTACCAGCCGTGGACCCATTCTGATGCTCATCACAGCCAATACCGTGGACGAGATCGTGGAAGCCAACCAGGAAGGCGCGGATGAGTGCCTGGTCAAGCCAGTCAATCCGGCGGTGCTGGTGGTCAAGGCGATGGCGTGGCTGGGACATGGTCAGCGGAGTGAGCGGGCTCCTGCGATGCTGGGTGTAACACTGTAATTATTTTCTTCTCCTTCTCTGTTCGCTCCTCCTTTGAATCAACCTGCCCGCACAATTGTGCGGGCAGGTTGAGTTTTTATTGACCTGTGCTGATCAAACCAGCCTGTAAATCATTCAGTGTCTGCTCCACCAGTCTCTGCTTGCCGGGTGTGAGCAGGGTCGAGTCTATGTCGCTCAAACCCAGGGGGGACTGAACTGTGACACCTCCCTTGCCGCTCACCAGATCTGGCCAGGCATTCTGGATGGCTTTGATGACATCCGGCTGAATGGTCATCACCCAGCCTGCGGGGCGCTGCTCGGGCGTTTTAGTACCGATCATGTAGACGCCCGTCGTCCCGATATAGGTTTCCAAGTCCGGGGTCACGACGTCCGGGTGAAGGTAGATCGTCCCGACCTTGTGCTGCAGGATCAGGATATCCGCAAACGCATTGTAGTGGGTCTTATCCTCCTCCGCAGGAATTTCCACGAACTGCGGGTAGGTCCAGGGATAGAAATAGAATGGGCGGCAGACCCCACAATAAAACTTCATACCGGTAGCATATGCATTCAGGGCGCGCACGGCATCGGGGTTGTCCTTGGGCATCATCATGCCGATGCGGTAATCGTCGGTGATCAGGGCGGCAGTGTATCCGGCCAGGAAGGCGGACACATCCGTCTGTGAACTGCTTCCCAGCACACTGATATTGCCGCCTGCCGTCACTTCCGGGATGTTGATCGCGAGGAACTGTATCTGTGGTGCAGCAGCAGCCAAGGCGCCGATGCCGGGGTCTGGCGGCAGCGAGATCACAATTTTCAAGCCAGGTTCACTCAAGTCGGCAGCCGAGAACGTGTTGCGTACCTGGAAACGAAGTCCGGACGTTTGCGTGAGTTCATAGACGGTTGTCTGGTAAAGGTTTGACGTCTCAGGGTCGAGATCCGCCGGAAGCACCAGGATGGCCAGGGGTGTGGCTTCCGTGGGCGTCAGAGTGGGTGGGACAATGGGCGTATCGGTCGGTACAGGAGTCGAGGTTGCGGAGGCTTCCCCTCCCCTGCAGGCACTCAGGGCAGCCAAAATTACGACGAAGAGAATAATGAGTCTTGGACGCACAATTTTCTCCACAAAAAGGAATAGCAGGATTATACACGTTGGAAGAAAATGTAGGTCAGGCGTCGTCGCAACACGTACAGCCAGCGTAAGCGGGATCGGCGGGCTGCCAGCCCACCCCACGGGATCTTTTAAAAAGAAAGACCGCGTAAACGCGGTCTTGGCCTGCGAATCTTTCGTTCTTATCTGGACTGGATCTTGATCTGCTTCGGGCGGGCGGATTCTGCCTTGGGCAGTCGCAGCGTGAGGACGCCATTCGTAATGTCGGCTTCGACGTGCTCGGCATCGATAGAGGCCGGCAGGCGCAGTGCCCGATGGAACGAACCACTGGGCAGCTCACGAACCAGATACTGGTTCTCCTCTGCCTTGTAGTCGCCTTCAATGCGGACGACATCCTCAAGAACCTGAATGTTCAGTTCCTCAGACTTGATGCCCGGCACAAGGGCGGAAAGAATGTAGGCGTCATCTTCCTCGCGGACGTTGATCTCGAGGGTCCGCTCACGGTTCTCTGCCCAGCGGCGTGCCATACGGCGGTACGGATACGTTTGTACATAGAATGTCATGGCTTGTCTCCTGTTATGTAACGTTTAATCTCAGTTTGTTGTACTCCGTAGTTTATTTTGCAAATGTAAGAAAAAAGATAAAGCCGTGTAGAAGTTATATATGAGATCGGAGTCGTGACTTAATAGGGAACGGGCTGGCAATTCAATTGCCAGCCCGTTCTTATTTATCGTTCAGACATCATTCCTATGGCGTGTACATATGCTCGGCGAGCCAGGCAAGCACATCCGCCTGATCAACACGATAGGAAAAATCTGTACCACGGCAGAGCACATTGAGACCAAAGGATGTCACAGCCACAATCAGGTTCGAGTCGGGATCACCCAGGAATACCGGCCCTCCGGAGTCGCCATTGCAGGTGCCGCCCTGGTCCCGCCCATTACCCTGGGTCTGGATGTTGAAACCATCATTGATCGCGCTTCTCAGATTCGTCAAGATGGATTCAGCCATCAACCGCTCGCGGAACGAAACATTCGGCTTGCCCGTCTGTGGCATATTCTTGTAACTCAGCCCATAACCGCTGACGGTGAAGAGCGTATCTCGGGTGCCACGCCTGGTGGCCAGTGTATCGAGAACACCTGCCTCCGGAAGCTCGCCGTACTCAGTCAGGCTGATCGGTTGATCGAGCACGACCAGGCCCACATCATGTCGATTCGGCAGCGGCTGCGGGAAACCATAATTGTAGATCTCGTCAGAAGTAGCACAGGTAACCCCCAATGTGCCATCGGCACAAAATTCCGGATAGCCGGTCACCGGGTCAATTTCGGTTTCCGGATCGAAGTTCACTCCAGCATCCTGCTGGAAATAAATGCGGGCTGTTGCAGCACCTACGACACAATGCCCGGCGGTCAGGAAGTTATAGGGGTCAAGCAGAGAACCACTACAACGCCCGATGAACTCGCCCTCTTCATTGTAAAAGACGATCAGCCCCACAAAGGGATGGTCAAAATCCTCGACCCAGTCGCCGGTAATGGCAGCCACCGGGCTGACGGCAAGCGCCAGTACTACAAGCACTGAAAACACAGCGAAAATCAGCTTTCTACGCATATTCGTTTCTCCTTAGGAATTGGTCTGCATCTTCAACATACAAAACGGTCTTGAAAAGATCGTTGCGAAGCTCACCTCCTTTCGAAAGTCTCCATAGGTAGAGACACGTACATGACGGGAAACATAACACGAGGAAACCCCGCGGCTGTAGTCCTGGAGTTCTGAATATTCCTCCGAAAAAACGCTCCCCTGGATGGGGTATTCGCCGGCCGCGATTTTGTATAATGGTCGGTTCTGGTTAAAAAGGGAACTGGCTGATCCCCTCTCTCAGCCAGTTCTTGATGTATAGGTTGTAAGTTACGGGACTATCCCAAATGTGGCAGGCCCGTTCAAATCGGCCGCCCTACTTCATATTGTCGTAAATCCACGCCAGTACGTCAGGCTGGTCGATGCGATAGGCAAAGTCTGTGCCGCGGCATAGGGCGTTCAAGCCGAAGGAAGTCACAGCCACGACCAGGTCGGAGTCGGATTCGAGTCCTCCGAAGAATACTGGACCACCGGAGTCACCGTTACAGGTGCCGCCCCTGCCCGCGCCATTGCCCTGCGTTTGCAGATTGAAACCGGCATTCAGCGCGCTATTCAAGTTCACCAGTGTCGCTTCTGCCATCAGGCGTTCGCGGAAAGACACGTTGGGCTTGCCGTTTTGTAGCTGATTTTTGTAAGTAAGCCCATAGCCACTCACGGTAAAGAGAACGTCCTCAGTACCGCGAGCCGTGGCGAATTGATTTAAGAAGTTCTCTTCCGGAAGCTCAGCATATCCCAGATTGGCTGCCTCGTCGAGAATGACCAGACCTACATCGTGAGTATTCGGAATGGTAAGGGACCCTGTGAAGTCATAGTTCAGGATCGTGCTGGCTTCGAAACACAGGGTGCCTTCCGTACCAGCGGCACAATATTCCGGATAGCCGGTCACCGGGTCGATTTCGGTCTCCGGATCGAAGTTGGCTCCCGCATCTTGCTGGAAATAAACGCGAGCTGTTACAGCGCCTCCCTCGGTATCCGCGCAGTGACCTGCCGTAAGCAATGTCCAATTGGAGATTAGGGTGCCGGTACAGCGCCAGAGAAATTCACCTTCGGCATCGTAAAAGACAACCAGACCTACATAGTCATGTACGTCATCCTCTACAAAATTACCCGTAATCGCATAGACCGGGCTCACAGCAAGAGCCAGGATCATCATCACCGAGAATACAGCAAACACCAGTTTCTTACGCATATCATTTCTCCTAAAAGTTGGTCTAAAAACTAGATACAACGAACTTCAATCTGATAAGATCTCTCAGAGTACCTCCTTTCTGCGCAACGAACGGCGAAAAAATTGCCGAAGAAGAGAGCTTCTGCATTTCTGACGTCTATGTAGGTATGCCCATCAAGCGATGGGGTTAACCTTTGGTTCATTGAGAGTGGGATGTAGTTACATGACGATGACAAAGAGCACAGGTTATCGGCTCAAACCGTTCCTAAAATAAAAGGTATGCTCCTTGATCAGTCCTACGGCATTTAAAGAAGGACTGGTCAACCATAATCGTAGACCAGTTATTAATCTTTTTGAAACTTAGGGAGTTGCACCAAAGGTGGCAAGCCAGTTCAGGTCATCGGCGCGATCCACACGGTAGACACCACCCGTCCCTGCACAATTTCCGTTGATGCCGTAGGAGGTCACAGCGCCCACAACATTGGAGTCGCCAATGAAATTGGGGCCACCGGAATCCCCGAAACAGGTACCACCGGTATTGGCATTATTGGACAGCAAGAGGGAATAGTCGCCCGTGAACCCGGTATTGATCTGAAGCAGATGCGGGCGAGCCAGCATACGCACTCGCTGATTGTTTTCCTGCCAGGAAGCTGCATCGGGGAAGCTTTCCTGCAAGCCATAACCAACAGCCGTAAAAGTAACATCCTGCGTGCCGCGCTGTGTTGCTAATGTATCCAGCACATCCCGCCTGGGCAGGGCACCATATTTTCTCATCCTTACAGGCTTATCCAGCACAACCACGCCGAGATCATAGAGATAGAAGGCATTCGGGTTGTATTGCGGATGTGTGTAGGGCGTCCCACCTACATCGCCATCCAAAGGATAGCCATTCGCCGGAATTCCCGATTCCACGTCCGAAGCAAACCAGATCTCCACGTGCGCGGCAGGCGCCTCGGTACAATGACCTGCCGTCAGGAACAGCGTTGCACTAAGCAAAGTTCCGCTACAGCGCCAAAGTGGGTTGCCATCTGCATCCTGGGCAACCATCAGTCCCACGTAAGGATGGCGGTTACCATCCAGTTCACCATCGGTCACCGCTCTCGCGGCGCCAATGGTGCTCAATGCAAACACCAGTGTAAGTAACAAAGCAGTCGTTACTCTTTTCATCCTAACTTATCTCCTCATACGTTTTGGTTAATTGAATATGGTCGTGCAATTGAGCTATCTCCGGCTGGCGGCCTCCTTTCTACATTCACCGCGGGTGAAACGAAACCTCGGAAATCTGGTCCTCTACAGGGCTGTACGCATCAGCACGAGAAATCGATGGCATGGAATCCCCCTCACAATGGCTTTGCCTTTCCGAAGGAAAAGCAGTTTAACCCATATAGACGGGATTGAACTTAAGGAATGATTAGAAAATCTGTGCGAATAATGACATTCATACTACCCATTGAATAACCCTGCAGCATACTGCGGGGTTGTTGACTGCCGTTCAAACTACGATCAAATTACGTGTTGAGATCCACTTGTATCAAAGTGCCCTGTGCCAGAGGCTGTGGGCATGTGAGGAGTGCATCAACAGGAGACCTCCAGATAAAATGAGTACCTTCCCCCCAATTGCTCACCCGGCGCTGAGAGCCCGGAAAGTCAAGCCGGAGGCTTATTGAGGCGGTTTTCGTACGGAAGGGCATGAATTTCCACCTTCCTAGCACTTATATCCTGGCACGAGACTATGACAACTGATGAAGCCGAAACCTTGACCGTCTATCCTTTCCAGCGTAGAATCTTTAGTCTTACCTAAATTTTACTTTAGCCGCAAGGAGATTCTATGAAGCCCCTATCCAGAAGAGACTTTCTCAAAGTGGGTGGATTTGCTGTTTTAGGAACAGCGAGCGCCACAGCACTGACCCAGAGGGTACAAAGCGCACACCCACAGCATGAACCTCTCCATGACGCTCATCCATCTCATGTCATGCAGCAAGGCGGTCACGGTGACCTGCCCGGGACCGTCGGTGAAGTCAATCACGAAAAGAACGGATTCAACCCCACAGATATCCTGACAGACTTTGATTACGGGGAAGTTTCCACGCTGCCAAATGGACAGGTCCTTAGAGAGTACAAAATCGTTTCCTTAAATAAGAATATTGAGGTCGTTCCGGGCCTGGAATTCCCGGCCTGGACGTATAACGGAAGAATTCCGGGCCCCACAATTCGGGCAACGGAGGGCGATCGTATCCGCATCCATTTTGCCAATGGCAGCAACCACCCTCACACCATGCACTTTCACGGATTTCACCCCGGTGAAATGGACGGCGTGCCGGGCACCGGACCAGGCGGCTTGGTGGAGCCAGGGGGAAGCTTCCTCTATGAATTTGATGCGGAGCCTTTTGGGGTGCATCTCTATCACTGCCATGTCTTTCCCCTGGCACGTCACATCGCAAAGGGACTGTACGGGGCATTCATTGTTGATCCAAAAGAAGGGCGACCGCCGGTTGACCGTGAATTCATCATGGTCATGAACGGAATTGACGTAGATTTTGACGACGCGAATGACTTTTACGCAGTGAATGGTATCCCCTTCCACTACCAGAACCACCCGATCCAGATCCGGGTTGGCGAAACCATACGCATTTATCTGGTCAACATTTTGGAATTCGATCTTCTGAATTCTTTCCATTTGCATGCCAATTTCTTCCACTACTATCCCACCGGGACAAGCCTGGTCCCAAGCGAATTTACTGACACGATCATCCAGGGGCAGGCTCAGCGCGGTATTCTCGAATTCAGCTACAGGTATCCTGGGATGTACATGTTCCATGCTCATGTCACCGAGTTTGCCGAGCTTGGGTGGAACGGTATGTTTGAAGTTTTGCCATAAAGGTGCACCATGACTCAAACAACTTCCCAACCCACTCCAAAACGTTTTACTGTGCAGACTCTCGTCCTTCTGCTCATTCCGATTATTCTGCTGATTGGAGTGATTGCCCTCTTTTTATCAACAGGTGGCGGCCTGAACCTCGAAGCTCCCGTACCTGTCGAAAATCTGGCTATCGAGCGCTACCAGCTCGAGCAGAACATCATTGAACTGCATGTGCAAAATACAGGCCCTGAGGAGCTGAGAATCGCGTCAGTCATCATCAACGAAGCGGTCATGCCTTTTACCGTTACTCCAAGTCCAACCATCCCCCGGTTAGGCCGGGCGAAGATCCATGTCAACTACGCCTGGTCGTACGGCGAAGCCTATGGGGTCACAATCTTAACGTCCAACGCAATTCCTTTTTCTGTAGAGATTCCCGTCGCCTTTGAAACACCTCAGCCTTCGCCGCGCACCTTTTGGAGCTTTACCCTCATCGGTTTATATGTGGGTGTGATTCCTATATTTTTGGGTATCTTCTGGTTTCCTGCGCTGCGTCAACTTGGTCGTCGCACAATGACCTTCCTGATGGCAGCCACCGCTGGTCTGCTTATCTTTCTCGGCCTGGATACACTGCTTGAGGCGGTGGAAGTTGCAGCAGAAGTGCCTTCCGCGTTTCAGGGCATTGGCTTGATCGGCATTGGGGCGGTTGCAACGTTTCTTTTGCTGGATGCCATCTCCAGGAGACAGACAGCAATCACCGGCAGTGAAACGGAACGCCGGCTTGCCATCGCTCTCATGATCGCCATAGGGATTGGGTTTCATAATCTCGGCGAAGGCCTTGCGATTGGGGCGGCCTATAATGTTGGTGAGATTGCCCTTGGAACATTTCTCGTTGTTGGCTTCATCATTCAAAACATCACAGAGGGGCTGGGGATTATTGCCCCCGTTCTGCGTGACCGCCCAAGTCTGGGAAGACTGGCACTGATGGGACTTATTGGGGGTGCGCCCGCTATCCTCGGCGCGTGGATTGGCGGATTTACGCCTTCGCCGTTTCTGGCCGTGCTCTTCCTTGCCATAGGCACCGGCGCGATATTTCAGGTGGTCTACGAAATCGCCAAATTGATCCAGAAAGACACCACGCGCGAAGCAATGCCATTGACGATCTTCAGCGGCGTACTGACGGGCATGTTGCTGCTCTGGGTTACAGGACTCCTGATTAAGTAACGATGATGGCACAAGCTCTCAGTGTATCGATTCAGGATTACCTGAAGAATATTTATGAGCTGACGGAGAATGGGGAGAGCGCAAGCACGACGGCGCTCGCGAAGAAACTCAACATCAGCGCGCCGTCGGTCACGGGAATGATCCAAAAACTTGCTTCTGCGAATCCTGCTCTTGTGGAGTATCAAAAGCATCAAGGCGTGATGCTCACCAGGGAAGGGAAGAAAGTCGCTCTAGAAGTAATTCGCCACCACCGCTTGCTGGAGGCCTGGCTGGTGCAAACCCTGGGATATTCATGGGATGAAGTCCACGAAGAGGCAGAAAAACTCGAGCATGTCATCTCAGAGGATTTCGAAGGGCGAATTGCAGCGGCGATGGGGCATCCCGGGCGTGATCCGCACGGCGAGCTGATCCCTACCGCAGATTTGAAAATGCCAAGCGATGACTCAACTCCGCTTTCCGTGCTGCGACCGGGTCAATCCGCCATCGTTCAATCCGTCAAAGCCGCAGACTCCGACCTTCTGCGCTATCTTAGTGGTCTGGGGCTCGTTCCAGGGACGGAAATCGAGGTAAAAGAGTACTCGCCTTTCGACCATAACCTGACCGTGAAAGTTGGACGTAAGATAATCGTCCTCGGCAACAGCATCACAACGAAAATTCATGTCAGGGAAAGTTGAGAATACCGGGTTTTCTCACTTTGATCAGCCCCTGTCCCTGCGCGCGCCTTCCTAATTTAGCTTTAGGAACAAAATACTGCAGGAAAAGTAATAATTCTCTTAAGAAAGCCGGGAAACTTTTGCGCCGAAGGTTTCGTCTGGAAATTATGACGCGCGTGAGGAAGCACCCTGAATCCCAAAAGGAGGCCGTCTTATGAGAACCTGTCAGATGGCGCTGATCTTCCTGTTATGGCTAGCTCTACGGAGTTGTGGGATTCCTCAGGTAGGAACCGCACCAGCTCCTGAACGACCGCCCTCCGGGACAGCAATCGTCCCATCTGAAAACTCATCGGGGGATCCATTACAATTGGAGCGGACCCCGACACCCACTGAAATGCCTGCCGCCCCTCCTGTAGAAAAGTTTGTCGCATTATCGAAAAAGGATCTTGCCAGCCGCCTGGGCATCGAGGCTGACAGGATTACCCTGGTCAAGACAGCTGAGAAGCTTTGGCTCAATGCCGCGCTGGGCTGCCCGCGCCCGGGAGTATTCTATCAGGCGGGACGTGTGCCGGGCTTTCAAATTTGGCTAGAAGCAGAAGGAACGGAATATATCTACAACACAGATTTCAATGGCACCGTGGTTTTATGCCCGGAACTGAACCCTTCTATTCCGAACTTACCCAATGATCCCACGCCCGGCGTTCCAATCAGATAGCGCCGCAACATATTTATTAAGCAGAGCCCCCGCTGGACTTTAGCCAGCGGGGGCTTGTTACTACGGTTCAAAAACATTTAACTTACTTGTTGACTGCCACCTGCATAAAACCACCTTGAGAACTAATGCTCTTGATCCGGATGGTTGTGCCGGTGTTTGGCGTGATCACATTGGCAAGAGGTGTCGCGGGATCCCAGAAATCTATTGAGTCGTTGAACACGGAAACGCCCGGCAGGCTTGGGATGACAGAACTTACTCCATTGACATGGAGCGTCATGCCGTCCGTCCGACTGAGAGTGAATGTCGAGTCATACGATTGAACTCGTGCTCGCCAGACGGTGTTATTCGGGCGCAGCAACGCATTCGGATGCGCATCGATGGGCAGGATCAAGCCGCCGCCCGGATGCTGACTCGTGTTGTTATCCGTGAAGGATGTATCCCAATAGGAGATCAGGAGACCATCCTGGTACTGGAAGTGTTCCACCCAGTTTGGCAGGGTATTGAGGAAACCAAAGTTATAGGGGCCCGTGCGCAGGCTGTCGTCATAGCCACGATACTGGCGGAATTCTGCAGCATACGCATTAAAGAAGAACTGAGATTCCGTTCCGGTCGTGACGCGGAAGCCGCCTGCCGGATCGAAGGTCCAACCGGCGTCAGACTCAGCGCCATCTGTGGCGGAGCCGGTGACCGAAATTTCATCCACCTGGAAGCCTGTTTCGACAACAGCTCCATCGGTCCAGTATCGGAAGCCAAGTAACACATTGCCTGTGAAGGCAGAAAGGTTGGCAGTCAAATTCACCCAGTTTCCACCGCTGGAGCCTGTAATGCCCTGGCCAAAGTTCTGCCCATTGGGGCTGGTATTCGTGGACAGGTTGGTCGCAACATTGGTCCAGGTTGCTCCGCCGTCAGTCGAGGCGATGAGATACGCGTAATCCCAATCCAACTCGATGCTATAGCGCACCTGTGCCGTGAGGCTGGCTCCAGCCGGTAACGTGAATGACCGATACATGCTGTTATCAACATTATCACCTGCGCCGGAATAGTAGAAGTTCGAACCAGCGAAAGGCGGGCCGAGGTTGGAAGCCACTTCCTTATCAGGCAAGACAACGAACAAACCCTGTGCCTGCCTGGTGTTGGTCGACGCTGGACCTAATCTATGCTCACTCTTAGCGCCGGCAAAGGCTACTTCATAGTTTAACCAACCCAACTGGAATTTTTCCCACATGCCCATATGGATCGGTTTGGAACCAATATCCTCCGTACCATCATTCCCATAGGAGCCAGAGGACATCAGAGTCCAGAAACCTGTGGAATTTTCACCGCCAGCGGTGTCGTACAGGTCTGGCAAACCGAGGTCATGCGCAAATTCGTGGGCAAAAACCCCCACGCCGCCGTTTTCAGGCTCAATCGTATAGTCGCCGATCCAGTAACCGGAATCGCCAATTTCGATGCCACCAAAGCCGTGCGGCCCTGTTCCTTCTGGTCCGTTAGCATTGTAATAGGCATACCAGCGGTGGCTCCAAATGGCATCCACTCCCAGAACGCCGCCGCCTACCTCTTCACCCATCCCTGCATGGACAGACTGGAAGTGGTCGATGTAGCCATCGGCTTCGTCGAAGTTTCCGTCGCCATCATAGTCATAGCGGTCCCAAACATCAAACTGGCTGAGATAATCACCAATTTGAGTGGGGGACATTCCGCTATTGGCATACCAGGCATCAATGGAATCGTTTACGAATCCCCATACTGCCGGTCCACCCAGATCATCATTGTAGGTTACCGCATTTCCCGGGACTGTCACCCAGTCTGTCACATCGCCATTGACGGTATAACGATTGGATGAAAGCTCAATATAAAAATTGCGCATCGAAATTGCGCCTGACGCTTCAGAAAATAACAGCTCTTCGAAGTATGCTTCGCTAAAGTCTGGCGCCCAGATAGTACTGTTATCAACACTCCGATTCGGTTCTGGAATGGTGTTATGAGCGAGATCATTAAATTCACCCAGAACCGTCCAGATCGAATCCTCTCCCTCGCGTGCCAGCTCCACAAATTGGCCCCGTGCTACTTCATGCGTGTTGCCGCTGGTCTTGCCCAGAAGTTTGGACTCAAGCGCTGCGGCTCTTAACGCTGCCTGTTCCTCTCCCTTCGGGTGAGGGAGGTTGTCCTGCTTTCCGGCTGAATTGGGGTCTGCGCCGGCAGCAGTTGGCGCCGCACCTACAGTGGGCACAATGGCTACAACTAACATCATAACGATTAATAACGTGCTGAACCACTTTGCTTTCATGAACTATATCTCCTCTTATAGTATGGGCGTGCTTATGTGATTCTCTTCTCTAAGTTGGTTATTGAGTATTGGGAATAAAATGACCTCCTATTACATCGCCAATGTTCGGCGATCTGGTGGTCTGCCAGCCTGTACGCATCAAGCTGACAGATCCATGACTTTGCGTCCCCGTCACCCGGGGGGGTTTGTCTTTCGACATCCTTAAATAAAACTAATCGCACCTTTAATATTATATTAAAGTAGCCCAAAACACAAGCGATTTGTAACCTTTTGCTATGAAAGTTCCGTCTCTTTATACTCTTAGCAAAGCTTAATCAAATAAAAGGCTCACCTGACCCTCCAACGTTTAAAATCATGAAGGCCTTTCCGCCAGGAATCAGTTTTCTTATTCTCTGGTACATATTTCATGAGGAGCGCCACGGGATGTCAAGAATCAATCGTTTTCGCGTTATTATGCTCCAAACGATGCTGATCAATGGGATGTTCCTTTTGCTGGCATGCGGCCAAATGACTCCCGCCAGTCAACAAAATGAAGCAACGGCATCTCCGATCGAAACCCAGCAAAACTCTACCCAATCAACGGAAGGAGACACCGGTCAAATGACGCCATCCCTGCCCACGCCTGCCGATGCCGGGCTGCAAAACCTGATCGAAAAGATAATAACGGATCTTGCCAACCGACAAGCCGTCTCTGTGGAGGAAATCCTTCTCCTGGAGACGATGGCGGTGGAATGGTCAGATTCCAGCCTGGATTGCCCACAGCCGGGGATGGATTATGTACAGGTAATTACCCCTGGTTACAGGATTGTGCTCCAGGTAAACGATCAATCGTACGAATACCATACAAACAGGGATGCTTTTTTCGTCTATTGTGAAAATCAGGTCCCGCCCATCCTTCCCAAGCCATGATCTTAAAGATACAGGACGCAACACTCCAACAAAATGAGGCTGGCTCACTATCGAGCCAGCCTCATTTCTTATTCCTTGCGAACTGCTATCTTACTAGGGTATTACGCTCTGAACAATGACGTCACCGGAACCAACCAAAACGTTCGCATCCGTGCGAACTTGAACGTTGCCCAGTAACACACGACCTGCCGCCGGAGCCGCGTTGGCGGTCACGGTGCCAGGCAC
>Ga0114129_10001122_pt1 | contig 35346 bp, 29 predicted proteins | sample RhiMetdeltSRZDD1_FD_80071 | JGI IMG/M metagenome (GOLD analysis project Ga0114129, IMG submission 80071) | Populus rhizosphere microbial communities from Tennessee, USA - Rhizosphere MetaG P. deltoides SRZDD1 (version 2) (version 2) | ecosystem: Host-associated > Plants > Roots > Rhizosphere >...
TAAATCATCCACGTCCACTGCGCGAAAATCCCACTCAACGGCGTCGCCGCCAGCAACGTCGCCGCCGCGGCCACAAAACCCAGATGGCGTCGGCTGGTCATCGAGAACCTCCGGTCGGCAGGGCCGTCTCGGCGAGGGCGGCTCGCCAGGCGAAGCCGGCGGAGCCGCGCCCGGCGTGGGGCCACAGCGCGGCGAGCTTGGCGCCGTGTTCGGCACCCACGACACGCCAGCCGGTGTGGAGCATGCCCAGCGCGGTGGCGGCCCGCTGCCGGTCGGCCTCGGTGCGCGCCTCGGCGGGCAGGTTCAGCCACGTCGACGTGTCGATGACGAATGCGATGCAGGTGGTGCCGCTGCCGCGTAGCGCGGCGAGGATCTGCACCTCGGCCTCGTTGAGCTGGCCCAGCACGGCGATGAGGAGACCGCCGTCGGCGCGCCGCCGCGCCCGGTCGACCAGGCCCGCGATCGCGGTGCGGTTGTTCGTCCGCACTTCGGCCAGGCGATCCATCAGCATCGCCTCGCCGGCGGCGTCGTTCGCGTCGACGTCGATCGTCGCGTCGTCGACCAGCCGGATGCGGTATCCGACGTCGCGCAGGTTCATGGCGATGCTGGCCGCAGCCGACACGGCCCACTCGAAGCTGGCCGTCGGGCCTTCGCCGCGGTGCGCGCCGGAGCGCGTGTCGAGCAGGATCGTCGCCCGGCTCTCCCACGGCTGCTCCTCGCGGCGCACCATCAGCTCGCCGACCCGCGCCGTCGAGCGCCAGTGCACCCGGCGCAGGTCGTCGCCGTGCCGGTACTCGCGGGTCGCCGCGTCGTCCTCGCCGTGCACGGAGACCGACCGCGCCCGCGAGTCGCCTGAGCCGGCGAACTCGCCCGCTAGGCGTACGTGCGGCAGCGGCACGACCTGAGGGATCACGACCAGGTGGTCGGTGCTCGGGAACGACCGCGTCAGCTCGCACAGCCCGAACGGGTCGGTCATGCGGATGGCGAGCGGCCCGACCTCATACCGTCCGCGGGTGTCCGCCCTTACCGTGTACGCCACGGAGCTGGCCTGCCCGGCGCCGAGCCGTTCGAGGACCAGACGCGGCCGGCTGCCCAACGCGTACGGCAGCCGGTCCTCCAGCAACAGGGTGCCCGTGGGCAGCCGCGACATGTTGGCCAGCCGCAGCACTACCCGGGAACTGGCGCCGACCGGCACGCGGTGCGGCTCCAGGGTGCGCGTACACGAAAGCTTGTACCGCGAGCGCCCGACGTACGCCGCCGCAAGCAGCGGCAGCGTCGCGAGGAGGACGGCGACCCGGAGAAGATCGCGTTCGCCGAGGACGAGCGACGCGAGGGCTGCGGCGGCCGCCGCGGCGAAGAACGCCCGCCCCCGCGTCGTCAGGCCGCTAAGCGCCTCGCGCACGTCATCGCCTCCGCTCGTACGGTGCCGTGCCGCTCTGGCGCCGTTCGGTCGGAATCGGCAGGCGATGCACCAGGTCGGCCACGATCGCATCGGTCGTACGCCGCGACAGCTGGGCGTCGGCGGTCGGGATGATGCGGTGCGCCATGACCGGTACGGCCAGCGCTTGAAGGTCGTCCGGGAGCACGTAGTCCCGGCCTTCCAGAGCGGAGATCGCCTTCGCGGTACGCAGCAGCTGGAGCGTGGCCCGCGGGGAGGCACCCAACCGCAGATCGGTGGACTCGCGGGTCGCGGTGACGAGTGTGATCGCGTAGTGCTTGACCGCTTCCGAGACGTGCACGGCGCGAACCGTGTTGATCATCTGCCGGATCTTCGTGGCGTCGGAGACCGGGGCCAGGAGGTCCAAGGGATCGTGCGACCCGTGCACGTCGAGCATGGCCAGCTCGGCGGTGCCGTCGGGGTAGCCCATCGCGATGCGCGCGGTGAACCGGTCGCGCTGCGCTTCCGGGAGGGGGTAGGTGCCCTCCATCTCGATGGGGTTCTGGGTCGCGATGACCATGAACGGCGTGTGCAGGGGGTAGGTGACGCCGTCGACCGTGACCTGCCGCTCCTCCATGCACTCCAGCAGTGCGGACTGGGTCTTGGGCGAGGCCCGGTTGATCTCGTCGCCGACCACCAGGTTGGCGAAGACCGCGCCGGGCTTGAACTCGAAGTCGTGGTTCTCCTGGTTGTAGACGTTCACGCCGGTGACGTCACTGGGTAGCAGGTCGGGCGTGAACTGGATGCGGCGCACCGTGCAGTCGATGGACCGGGCCAGCGCCTTGGCCAGCTTGGTCTTGCCCACGCCCGGCACGTCCTCGATCAGCAGGTGACCCTCGGCCAGCAGAACCGCCAGAGCGAGCCGGACCGTGGCGGTCTTGCCCTCGATCACCTGCTCGATGTTGTCGACGATCGCCTCGGCTCCGGTCCGGAACTCCTCGGCGGGCATCGTGCTCTCGTCGCGGTTGTCGTCCCATGTCCCTGGCGTCAGGGGGTTTCGGGTGGTCAACGGGCCTCCTCAAGATCGTGACCATCGTGCGCCTGTAAAGACGCCGTGAACCCGCCACCGGGTTGGCATCGCCGGATGCCGCTTCCGGGCGGGAAGTTCACCCCGCGTGTGGAAGAAGTCTCCCCGAGTGACCAACTCCCCGGCAACCGTTCGGGTATAGCGGGTGCGTGGGTTACCGGTTCGACGCTACCCCGACACGAGCGTTACACTGCGCTCTATGACCCGGGCCTTCGGTCTCCTTAGCGAGCCGTGCTGACGCGGGCGCGATCGGCGCCCCCGGCGTGAGCACGGCAAACCCCTCCTGCGCGAGGGGTTTTTTGGTGCCCGCGAAGTGGCACTGAAAACGATCACAGAAGGTTGTACCCGATAAACCCGGCGAACGGATCTCTAGAGGGTGGAGACGATGAGCGAGGCCGATACCCCCGCGTTCCGCTATACGGCGGCGCTGGCGAACCAGATCGAGAAGCGCTGGCAGGATTACTGGTCGGCGCACGGCACGTTCTACGCGCCGAACCCGGCCGGGCCGCTCGCTGATCCGACCCACCCCCGCTCCGGCGCGCCGAAGAAGTTCGTGCTGGACATGTTCCCGTACCCGTCGGGCGCGGGCCTGCACGTCGGGCACCCGCTGGGCTTCATCGGCACCGACGTCTTCGCGCGCTTCAATCGCATGGCCGGGCACAACGTGCTGCACACGATGGGCTTCGACGCGTTCGGCTTGCCCGCCGAGCAGTACGCCGTGCAGACCGGCACGCATCCGCGCGTGACGACCGAGCAGAACATCGAGCGCTACCGGGCGCAGCTGCGCATGCTGGGCCTGGGCCACGACGAACGGCGGGGCGTCGCCACCACCGACGTCGAGTTCTACCGCTGGACGCAGTGGATCTTCCTGAAGATCTTCAACTCGTGGTACGACGAGGAGGCCGGTAAGGCCCGCCCGATCGCCGATCTGGAGGCCGCCTTCGCGGCCGGCGCCCGTACGCCGTCGTCCGGCCGGGACTGGGACTCGCTGAGCGAAGCCGAACGGCGTACGGAGATCAACGCGTACCGGCTGGCGTACGTGTCGAAGGCTCCGGTCAACTGGTGTCCCGGGCTGGGCACCGTGCTGGCCAACGAGGAGGTCACCGCCGACGGGCGCAGCGAGCGCGGCAACTACCCGGTCTTCAAGGCCAACCTGAAGCAGTGGATGATGCGGATCACGGCGTACGGCGACCGCCTGATCGACGACCTGGACACCCTGGACTGGCCCGAGCCCATCAAGCTGATGCAGCGCAACTGGATCGGCCGGTCGCTGGGGGCGAACGTCGACTTCGCCTCGGACGCCGGTCCCATCGCGGTCTTCACGACGCGCCCCGACACGCTGTTCGGCGCTACTTATATGGTGCTGGCGCCGGAGCACGAGCTGGTCGACGCCCTGACCCCGGCGCAGTGGCCCGACGGCACCCACGACGTGTGGACCGGCGGGCACGCCACCCCGGCCGAGGCGGTTGGGGCGTACCGGGCCTTCGCCGCTTCCAAGACCGATGTCGAGCGCCAGGCCACTGCAATATCAGGAACATCCGACAAGGAGAAGACGGGCGTCTTCACCGGGGCGTACGCCACCAACCCGGTCAACGGTGAGCGCGTACCGGTGTTCATCGCCGACTACGTGCTGGCCGGCTACGGCACCGGCGCGATCATGGCCGTACCCGGCCAGGACGAGCGGGACTGGGCCTTCGCCGAGGTCTTCGAGCTGCCCATCATCCGTACCGTCGAGCCGCCCGAGGGCTGGGACGGCAAGGCGTACCCGGGTGAGGGTCCGGCGATCAACAGCGGCCTGCTGGACGGCCTGGGTGTGGCCGACGCCAAGAAGAAGATCATCGAGTGGCTGGCCGAGAACGGCCACGGCGTCGGCGCCACCACCTACCGCCTGCGGGACTGGCTGTTCAGCCGGCAGCGCTACTGGGGCGAGCCGTTCCCGATCGTCTACGAGGTACGCCCGGACGGCACCGTCGACGACGAGCCGATCGCGCTGCCGGAGCCGATGCTGCCGCTGGAGCTGCCCGAGGTCGCCGACTTCTCGCCGAAGCTGTTCGACCCCGACGACGCGAACACCTCGCCGGAGACCCCGCTGTCGCGGGCGCGCGAATGGGTCGAGGTCGAACTGGATCTGGGGAACGGGCCCAAGCGCTACGTCCGCGAGACCAACACGATGCCGCAGTGGGCCGGATCATGCTGGTACCAGCTGCGGTACCTGGATCCGACCAACACCGAGGCGTTCGTCGGACCCGAGAACGAGCGCTACTGGGTCGGCCCGTACCCGGGCCAGGAGTCCGGCGGCGTCGACCTGTACGTCGGCGGCGTCGAGCACGCCGTGCTGCACCTGCTGTACGCCCGCTTCTGGCACAAGGTGCTGTTCGACCTGGGCGAGGTGTCGTCCTTCGAGCCCTATCACCGCCTGTTCAACCAGGGCTACATCCAGGCGTACGCCTACACCGACGACCGCGGTGTCTACGTTCCCGCGGAAGAGGTGAACGAGGAGCACACCGGCGTCTACATGTGGCAGGGCGAGAAGGTCAACCGCGAGTACGGCAAGATGGGCAAGTCCCTGAAGAACGTCGTCACGCCGGACGAGATGTGCGCCCAGTACGGCGCGGACACCTTCCGTGTCTACGAGATGTCGATGGGTCCGCTGGAGGTGTCGCGCCCGTGGGATACCCGGGCCGTCGTCGGCGCTCAGCGCTTCCTGCAGCGGGTCTGGCGGACGATCGTCGACGAGGAGTCCGGTGCGGTCACGGTCACCGACGATGCCGCCGAGGACGCGACCAAGCGCCTGCTGCACAAGACGATCGCGGGTGTCCGCGAGGACATGGCCGAGCTGCGGTTCAACACGGCGGTCGCGAAGCTGATCGAGCTGACCAACGGCATCACGCGGCTGGAGCGTACGCCTCGCGAGGTGGCCGAGCCGCTGACGCTGATGGTGGCGCCGTTCGCCCCGCACATCGCCGAGGAGCTGTGGTCGAGGCTGGGCCACGACGATTCACTGACCTATGTGGACTTCCCGGTGGCGGACCCGGACCTGCTGGTCGAGGCGACCGTCACCTACCCGGTTCAGGTCAACGGCAAGGTCCGGGGCCGTATCGACATCGCGGCCGACGCCGCGGAAGACGCCGTACGCCAAGCGGCTCTGGCCGCGGTGGCGGAGTCGCTGGGCGGACGGGAGCCGAAGAAGGTCATCGTGATCGCCGGCCGGATGGTCAGCGTCGTCGCCTGACGGTTGTCACGCGGGGCCGGGCTGGCCCGGCCCCGCCTGCGATCAGCGCCGCCGGGCCTTCTGAGCGGGGGCACCTACATAGTCGGCGAGGTGCTCGCCGGTGAGGGTGGACCGGGCGGCGACGAGGTCGGCGGGTGGGCCTTCGAAGACGACCCGGCCGCCGTCGTGACCGGCGCCGGGGCCGAGGTCGATGATCCAGTCGGCGTGCGCCATGACCGCTTGGTGGTGCTCGATGACGATCACGGACATGCCGGAGTCGACGAGCCGGTCGAGCAGGCCGAGCAGCTGCTCGACGTCGGCCAGGTGCAGGCCCGTGGTCGGCTCGTCGAGGACGTAGACGCCGCCCTTCTCGCCCATATGGGTGGCCAGCTTGAGCCGCTGCCGTTCACCGCCGGACAACGTGGTGAGGGGCTGGCCGAGGCTGAGGTAGCCGAGGCCGACATCGGCGAGCCATTCGAGGATCTTGTGCGCGGCCGGCGTACGCGCGTCGCCGGAACCGAAGAACTCCACGGCCTCGTTCACCGGCATCGCGAGGACCTCGCTGATGTCCCGGCCACCGAAGCGGTACTTGAGCACCGACGCGTCGAACCGCTTGCCCTCGCACTCCTCGCAGACGGTGGCGACGCCGGCCATCATCGCCAGATCGGTGTAGATCACGCCCGCGCCGTTGCAGGCCGGGCAGGCACCCTCGGAGTTGGCGCTGAACAGCGCCGGCTTGACGCCGTTGGCTTTCGCGAACGCCTTGCGGATCGGTTCGAGCAGACCGGTATATGTCGCCGGGTTGCTGCGCCGCGAGCCGCGGATGCCGCCCTGGTCCACCGTCACCACGCCGTCGCGGTCCGACACCGAGCCGCGGATCAGCGAACTCTTCCCCGATCCGGCCACACCGGTGATCACGGCCAGTACGCCCAGCGGAATATCGACATCGACGTCCTGAAGGTTGTTGGTACTGGCCCGGCGAACCTCCAGTACGCCCGACGCCGTGCGTACCGACGGTTTCAAGGAGGCGCGGTCGTCCAGGTGCCGCCCGGTCAGCGTGTCGCTGGACCGCAGCCCGTCGAGGGTGCCTTCGAAGACCACCTGGCCACCGGCGGTTCCGGCGCCGGGCCCGAGGTCGACGACGTGGTCGGCGATGGCGATCGCCTCGGGCTTGTGCTCGACGACGAGCACGGTGTTGCCCTTGTCGCGCAATTGGAGGAGGAGTTTGTTCATGCGCTGGATGTCGTGCGGGTGCAGCCCGATCGTCGGCTCGTCGAAAACGTAGGTGACGTCGGTGAGCGACGACCCGAGGTGGCGGATCATCTTGGTGCGCTGCGCCTCGCCGCCCGACAGGGTGCCCGACGGCCGCTCCAGCGAGAGGTATCCCAGGCCGATCGCCACGAAGGAGTCGAGCGTCTCGCTCAGGGCCTCCAGCAGCGGTGCCACCGACGGCTCGTCGAGCTGGCGTACCCACTCGGCGAGGTCGCTGATCTGCATCGCGCAGGCGTCGGCGATGTTGATGCCCTTGACCTTCGACGATCGGGCCAGCTCGCTCAGCCGGGTCCCGTTGCAGTCGGGGCAGGTGGTGAAGGTGACCGCCCGCTCCACGAAGGCGCGGACATGCGGCTGCATCGCGTCCACGTCCTTGGACAGCATCGACTTCTGGATCCTCGGGATGAGCCCCTCGTAGGTGAGGTTGATCCCGTCGACCTTGATCTTGGTCGGCTCCTTGTGCAGGAGATCATGCAGCTCCCGCTTGGTGTATTTGCGGATCGGCTTGTCGGCGTCGAAGAAGCCGCTGCCGATGAAGATGCGGCCGTACCAGCCGTCCATGCTGTAACCGGGGATCGTCAGCGCACCTTCGCTGAGCGACTTACTGTCGTCGTACAACTGGGTCAGGTCGATGTCGTTGACCGCGCCGCGGCCCTCGCAGCGCGAGCACATGCCGCCGGTGATGCTGAAGCTGCGCCGCTCCTTTGTGGTCGTACCGCCGCGTTCGATCGTGACGGCGCCCGCGCCCGAGATCGAGGCGACGTTGAACGAGAATGCCTGCGGCGAGCCGATGTGCGGCTTGCCCAGGCGGCTGAAGAGGATGCGCAGCATCGCGTTGGCGTCCGTGACGGTGCCGACGGTGGAGCGGGGATTGGCGCCCATCCGCTCCTGGTCCACGATGATCGCGGTGGTCAGCCCGTCGAGGACGTCCACCTCGGGGCGCGCCAGGGTCGGCATGAAGCCCTGGACGAACGCGCTGTAGGTCTCGTTGATCAGCCGCTGCGACTCGGCGGCGATGGTGCCGAACACCAGGGAACTCTTGCCGGAGCCCGAAATGCCGGTGAACGCGGTCAGCCGGCGCTTCGGGAGGTCGATGCTGACGTCCTTGAGGTTGTTCACGCGCGCTCCGACCACGCGGATCATGTCGTGGCTGTCGGCCGGGTGCGGCTCCGACGACTGCGTGTTCTTCCTCTTGGCTTGGCTCATCGTCTCTCCATCTGTTAAGCGAGGCCGCATCTGTTAAGCGAGGCCGCATCTGTTGAGCGAGGCCGCGTCGGCTCAGCGACGCCGCGCTCGCGGTCCGTCATACTGCCGGCGGGCCATCAGCAGCTGATGTTCGATGTCGCGACGAGTATGACGGCCGGAGCGAGGGGTCGGCACTCACCGGTCCTGCAACAGCCCCAAAACGTTGCCGTCGGGGTCGGTGACGGTAGCCACCAGGCGGCCGCCGCCCACGTCGCGTACCGGGTCCTTCAAGGTCGCACCGGCTGCGGTCACCTCGGCCAGCTTCGCCTCGATGTCGGCCACGTGCCAGTACGCCACCGGCGACGTCATGCCCTGCGGTCCGCCGCCGGGCACCAAGCCGATCTGCTGGCCGGCGGCCTCATAGCCGACGTAGTAGGCGCTGTCGGACGACGGCTGCATGCCGAGCAGGGCCGAGTAGACCTCTTTTGCCTTCGCGAGGTCGGACACTGGGTGCAGCACGGTCTGGATTCCCTGAGTGTCGCTCATGATCACTCCTAATGGTCGATCTTCCTGGTCAGTGGCCACCGATGGCCACGCCGATCACGCTATCGGCGCACGGGCCGGCCGCGCTTCTCGAATCCTGATCGGTTGAGCGCACCTTGCCGGAGCGCCTGCCGGCATTGCCGGAGCGCCTGGCGGGGACAGCCGAATGCGCGGGGGTCAGGTGCGACCCCAGACGGCCGCGGCTCCGGAGTCGCCGGTACGCACCACGTAGTAGACGGCGATCGCGGCCATCGCCAGCGCGAGCAGCTGCGAACCGACCCGCAGCCAGCCGGGCTGATCGAACTCGCGAGCGTAGTGGTGCAGCAGGAGCAGCAGTGCGGTCGCGAAGGTGAGCCCGAGCGTCACCCAGAACGTGATAGTCCCGTATTCGCGGTGCTGCAACACATTCGGGGGAGCGCCTCGCGGGAACCGGCTGGTGATGAACTCGTCGCCCGACAGCTTGGCGACCAGGGCCGAGATCGGCGCGATGATCGCCAGCGCCACGACGGCCCAGCGGATCTTCGGCCGCCACCGCGGCACGACCGCGTACAGCACGGCGAACAGGGCCAGCAGCGGCACGAACACCACCGCGGCGTGGACGAACAGCGGGTGAGCCGGGATGCCGAAAACGGTGCTGAACACGCCCTCAGTCTGCCCTGCTGACCACGCTATCGGGCGCAAACCGGTCAGAACAGCGTTAACTGGCCCGGGATCGGGGCATACCGCTGGCGCCTGACCCGGGGGCGTACGGCCACCGGCCGCTCCACCGGTTCGCCGGGCGGCGAGCCGCCGGTGAGCGCCCACAGCGACGGTCCGAAATTGATGCCGCGCGCCGACAGCGCCCGGCGCATCACGGCCAGATCCAGCGGCAGCCGGGCGGACCCGGGCTCGGGAACGGGAAGATCCGTCCGCATCCACATGATGTGCTGGTTGCGGGCCACGACCTCCCGGATGGCCGGCGTGGTCAGCTGGGCGTACGCCCGGTCACCGACCGCCTCGCGTACGGCCGGCGCGTCGCCGTTGTCCAGCGCGGCCCAGACCGCGTCGACCGAGCCGAACGCGTTCAGCAGCTTCGCCGCGGTCACCGATCCGACAAGGCGTACGCCGCGCAGGTTGTCCGAAGGGTCGCCGCGCAGCGCCGCGAAGTCGCGGTATTGCGAAGGCTCGACGCCGCAGATGCCGGCCAGCGCCGCCCGGTCGACGAGGACGGCGCGATCGAACCCGCCGTTGCGTACGCGCAGCACCGAGGTGGTCTCGTCGATGAGGGCGAAGGCGTCGCGGTCGCTGGTCATCAATACCGATCGCCAGCCGCCGTCGCGGGCCGCCCTCGCACAGCTGGCGAGAACGTCGTCGGCCTCGAAGGACGGTGGCGTGAAGGTGCAGACCCCGGCGGCCTGCAACAGATCCGGTGCGCCGGCGATCTGCTCGACGAGGTCGGCGGGCTTGTCGGCACGCTGGGCCTTGTACTCCGGAAATTCCGCCTTGCGAGCGGAGTGGTCGGGGCAGTCGAAGCCGACGATGACGGCGTCCGGCCGCAGGTACGCCGCGGCACGGGCGACATAGCGAACCAGTCCCCACAGTGCCCAGATCGGCCGGCCCGCATCGTCGCGCATCGCACCGTCCACCGGCGAATCCGACGCAGCGTGATAGGCGCGGTGCAGGAGGCTGTTTCCGTCGAGGACGAGCAACAGCGGAGCGGGGGGCGCCGTCACGCCCGTCAGCCTACCGGCCCTTCATGATCCTGTTCAGATCAGGGATATTGCACGGATCATGGGCCATGATCCGTGCTGTATCCCTGATCTGAACAGGATCAAGGGGTGGGTGTGGTGGGGTGACGGCGCCAGTACCAGAACGCGCCGGCGCTGATCACCGCGCCGAGCAGCGCCGGAGTGTAGGTGATCAGATCCGCTCGCCCACCCGCGACGACGGCTGAACCGATTGCCGCGTAAGCGAATGCGCTCGGCGTAGCACCGATGGAGGTGCCCACCAGGTAGTGGCGGAAGCCCGTCGACGAGGTGCCGTAGGCGTACCCCATCAGGCCGAAGGGCGCGATCGGGAGCAGGCGTACGACCAGGACGGCGAGCGTACCGCGCTGCGCCAGCCAGGAGTCCAGGCGCGCCGTCCGGCCGCCGAGCCGCCGCTCCACCAGCGAGCGCCCGGCCCACCGTCCTAACGCGAAGGTCGCGGCCGCGGCCACCACCGCCGCCACCACGGCGACCGCCGCGCCGGCCAGCGCGCCGAACAACAGTCCACACGCGAGGGAGATGGCGGTCCGCGGCACCAGCGCCATCAGCAGCGCCGCGCCCATCGTGACGCCCGCGAGCGGCCCGAGCCCGCCCAGCTCGCGGACCCGCTCCGGCACGCTCTCCAGCGGCACGCGGCTCACGAGCAGGGCGAGCGCGCCCACCACCAGGCCGAGCGTCCCCAGCCGGAGCAAACCCTTCATGGTGTACGCCGTCAGCGGCCGACGGCCAGCAAACGTTCGGCTCGCAGCCGATCGGGCCAGGTGTCGTCGATCGGTTCGAGGCGATCCTCGCCGGTGGCCCAGCGCAGCAGCAGGTCGGCCAGGGCCGGGTTGCGGGCGAGGGCGGGGCCGTGGGCGTACGTGCCGAGGATCGTGTTCGACCACGCACCTTCGGTCACGCCGTCGTTGCCCACGCCGGTGGTGACGTGCACGAGCGGTTTGACGCCCGGCCCCAGGTGCGTACGCCCGCCGTGGTTCTCGAAGCCGGTCAGCGGCGGCAGTCCCAGCCCGGGATCGACGTCGCCGGCGAGTTCGCCGACGGCTCGCGACGGACCCCGGTCGGAGGTGAGGTCGAGGAGGTCCAGGCCGGTGCAGCGCTCGCCCTTGGCGTAGAAGCTGCCGCCGAGGAGCTGGTAGCCGGCGCACACGGCGAAGATGACGGACCGGTTGCCGGCGGCCCGCCGCAGTGCACCGTCGGCGATGAGCCGCTGCGCGGCCAGGGCCTGTGGTCCGTCCTCGCCCCCGCCGAGCAGGTAGATGTCGCCCTGGCTCGGCAGCGGCTGATCCGAGCGCACCTCGACGGTCGCGGCCGGGATGCCGCGGGCCTGGGCCCGCCGTTGCAGGATCAGCATGTTGCCGCGGTCGCCGTACGTCGACAGCAGGTCCGGGTAGACCCAGACGATCTGTAGCTCAGAGGACACGGTCCAGCTCCGCTCGGATGTCCTGGAAGGCGGTGTAGTTGGCGATCACCTCAAGGCGGCCCGGCGGCACCGAGGCGACCGCCTCGCCGAACGTCTTCACGTGACTGAACGGCACGGCGTTGACCTCCAGCCGGACCGCGAGGTCCATCGCCCGGTCGCCGGTCACGAGGACCTGGCGGCCGCGCAGCGGGCTGAAGTCGACGTCGTAGAGCCAGCTGGTGTCCAGGCCGTCGGGGTCGCGGGCGTTGATGGACAGCAGCGTCGGCGCCTCGTCGGCCATGTCGAACGCCTCCAGCCAGCTGGCCGGGTTCTTGGCCAGCAGCAGGCGGATCCGGCGGCCGTCCCGCTCGACCTGGGCGTACCGCCCGGCCACGCTGGACACGGTGGCCAGGCGGGGCCCGGCGTCCTCGGGCTTGACTCCGAAGCGCGCAGCCACGGCCAGCGCGGTCGCGGCATTGCCGAGGTTGACGGTGCCGGGCAGTTGCAGCTTCACCTCGTGCGTCGCGCCATCGGGCGAGCTGATCTTCCCGCCGGACAGCCGCCACTGCGGCTCGGGCCGGCTCAAGTCACCGCCGGCGCAGGCCCATCCGCCGTCCTCGGTGCGCTCGATGTGGCCGCCGCAGGCCGGGCAGACGTGGGAGTCGTCCTGCCAGCGCTGGCCGGCCGAGAACCAGGTCACCTCGGCGGGCGGGTGGGCGCCGGTGGCGTACACCACCATCGGGTCGTCGGCGTTGGCCACGACGTGGATGGCCGGGTACGCGGCCAGGGCCTCGCGCCACAGCTGGGCCATCATCGCCACTTCCTTGGCCCGGTCGAGCTGGTCACGCGACAGGTTCAGCAGCGCCACCACGAGCGGGCGCGTCGCCGCGATCACCTGGGCCAGGTAGTGCTCGTCGACCTCCAGGACGGCGTACCGAGTCGATCCGGCGCGGGCCAGGGCCGACGTGTGGCCGGTGGGCATGTTGGCGCCGAAGGAGTTCGTCGCCACCTCACCCAGCACGCCCACCGCCGCGGCGGTGAACCGGGTGGTGGTGGTCTTGCCGTTGGTGCCGGAGACGAGGGCGATCTGGCGCCCCTCGGCCAGGTGGGCGAGTAACTGCGGGTCGATCATCATGCCGATCCGGCCGCCGATGACCGAGCCGTCGCCCCGGCCGGTCGCCCGCGACAGCGCGGCGGCGGTCCGCGAAACGGACGCCGCTAGGGCCGTGCGCAGCGGAAGCTTCTTCTCATCCGACACGCGGCCCAGGGTACGCGATCGCCTTCGGCCAGTGAATCGGCTCCGCCGCGCGAAGATCACTAAGCCGGGCTCAGGCGAGTCCGGCGCCGTTCAACCGGCCTATAACGCGTGGCTCTGCCATCGGTGACGGTGATGTCGGATAGCGGACCGGGTTGATCTTCGTCGCACCCCACCACCCGAACGGACAGGGCGTGAGCTGGCCAAATGGGGAGCGCTTCGGCCACCCGCGGCGGTGATTTCGGTTGACGGTGGAGGGAAGTGGAGTAAAGTGGGGCCACTGGTGGGGTCGGGAGGCCCCGCCGGCCCGGGGGGACGGGTTCGCCGCGAACGATCCGGTCCCGACACGTCATCGTGGGGGTGGGGCCGATGTTCCTCGGCACGCATACCCCTCGCCTGGACGACAAAGGCCGGCTGATCCTTCCGGCGAAGTTTCGTGACGAGCTGGCGGGAGGGGTCGTGATCACTAAAGGTCAAGAGCGTTGTCTTTATGTGTTCCCGGCCGCCGAGTTCCAGCGTTACGCCGCGGAGCAGTCCGCACGCCCCATGAGTGACAAGGCGGCTCGGGCCTTCACCCGGGTCCTGTTCTCCGGCGCCCACGACGAGGTGCCGGACAAGCAGGGCCGGGTGACGATCCCGGCGCCGTTGCGGGCCTACGCGGGGCTCGAACGCGATCTCGTCGTCATCGGCGCGAGTACGCGAGTCGAGGTGTGGGACGCCGCCGCGTGGGAGGAGTACCTCGCCCAGAGCGAGGACGCCTTCGCCGACGTTGACGAGGTCGGCACCGCCTCCGGTGAGGAGGTGCCACCGGGACAGTGAGCGTGGACCCGGCCCGCGATGCCGCGAACATCGTGAACCGGGTACGACGGCGTACCGCGAGATCTCCAGCCGCTTTGACGGCTCCTGGCACCACTTCCCCGGCGCCAGGCGTACCGCTCTCTCCAGAGTGAAAGAAGCGGATGGGGATCTGGCGGTACGCCGGTCAAGGGAGCCGCATGAGGGGGTCGATATGCAGCAGCCGCGCGGTACGCACGTACCGGTATTGCTGGAGCGCTGCCTCGAACTCCTGGCTCCCGCGCTCGACCGTCCCGGCGCCCGTCACGTGGACGCCACGCTGGGGCTGGGCGGCCACGCCGAAGCGGTGCTCCAGCGGCACCCCGGTGTCGAGCTGATCGGGCTCGACCGCGACACCGAGGCGCTGGCCCATGCGACGCAGCGGCTCGCGGCGTACGCCGATCGCATCCATCTTGTTCACGCCGTCTACGACGAGCTGCCCGAGGTGCTCACACGCCTCGGCATCCCGGCGATCGACTCGGCGCTGTTCGACCTCGGGGTGTCCTCGTTGCAGCTCGACGCGGCCGACCGCGGTTTCGCGTACGCGCAGGACGCGCCGCTGGACATGCGGATGGATCAGTCCCGGGGGATGACCGCCGCGCAGGTGGTCAACACCTACAGCTCGGGGGAGCTGGCCCGGGTGCTGCGGGTCTACGGCGAGGAGAGGTTCGCGACCCGGATCGCCGCGGCCATCGTCAAGGAACGGGCCAAGGCCCCGCTCACCAGCTCGGCTGCGCTGGCCGAGCTGGTGCGGCAGGCCATTCCGGCGCCGGCCCGGCGGACCGGCGGGCACCCGGCCAAGCGCACCTTCCAGGCGCTGCGCATCGAGGTGAACCGCGAGCTTCCGGCGTTGGAGGCGGCTTTGCCGGCAGCGCTGGACGCGCTGACGCCGGGCGGCCGGATCGTGGTCCTGTCCTACCACTCGTTGGAGGACCGGATCACCAAGCAGGCATTCGCAGCGCGTGCTCGGTCCACCGGGCCGGTCGACCTCCCGGTCGAACTGCCCGGCACCGGACCGACACTGCGGCTGCTGACCAGGGGGGCGGAGCCGCCCAGCGAGGCCGAGGTCGCGGAGAACCCGCGGGCCGCATCGGTCAAGCTGCGGGCGGCGGAAAGGATCGGGGGACGGAAATGAGGGAGTCCACCGCGGCACGGGTGCCGCGCGACGACGGGCGTACCGCCCGTGCGGACCTGCGTGAGCCGCAGCGGGGCGTACCGGAGCAGCGGCCGAAGCTGCGCCTGGCGCCGCCGCCGGCCAGCACCGGACCGCGGGTGCCGTTCATGGTGATGATCGTGGTTCTGGTCATCGCCGGTGTCGTCGGCATCCTCGCGCTCAACCAGAAGATCAACGAGAACGCGTTCGAGCTGGACAAGCTGCGCGCGGAGCAGGCCAAGCTGGACCGGCAGGAGCAGAACCTCGACGAGCAGATCGCCGAGCGGGCGTCGCCGGGCAACCTGGCCGCCGCCGCTCGCAAGCTCGGCCTGGTTCCGGCCGGTGCACCGGCGTTCATCCGGCTGCCCGACGGCCGGATCATCGGCGTACCGCAGCCGGCCGACGGCCAGCCGTCGATCACCAGCCAGGGAGGCTGATGCGCTGATGGCCTCGTCCAGCGGCCGTACCGGACGCGACGGCCGGACGCAGGGCAACTCGGCCCGCTCCCGAACTCCTTCGGGGGCGGGCCGTTCACGCCGTGGCGCGCTCGGCGATGCTCGGGCGTACACGCCCCGGGGGCGCAGCCTGCGCGATCAGCCGCCCTTGCAGGTGGTGCCGCCGCCTCCACCGGACGAGCGCATTCCACGCGCGCGGTCCGCGGGCCGTCCGGTCCGCAAGCCGGCGGTACGCGTACGCGCGGTTGTGCCGCCGCCGAAGATGCCCAATGCTCAGCGCCGGCTGCGCCTGGCCACTGCGCTGGCCCTGCTGATGTTCGCAGTCGTCGCGGTACGCCTGGTGGAATTGCAGTTCGAGGGGGCACCGGCGGCCGCCGCCGAGGGTCTGGACGAGCGCCTCAAGCACGAGACGCTCTTCGCGTCGCGAGGGTCCATATTGGACCGAAACGGCGCCGTCCTGGCGCACAGCGTGGAGGCGCGGCTCGTCTACGCCGACCCCACCGAGGTGCAGGACCCGGCCGGCACGGCGGCCAAGCTCGCGCCGCTGCTGGGCCAGCCGGTGTCGAAGCTGCTGCCCCTGATCAGCGCGCACAACCAGCCGAACAGCAGCGTGCCGCAGAGCTATGAGGTGCTCGCCCGGGGCGTACAGATCGAGGTCGGCGACGTCATCGAGGACCTGAGCCTGCCGGGCATCGGCGTACGCCGGGCGGAGCGGCGCGACGTCCTCAGCCAGGACGTGGCCGCCAATATCATCGGCTTCACCGGCGACGACCTCGGTGGGCTGGTCGGCCTGGAGGCACGCTTCGACTCGCTGCTGGCCGGGAAGAACGGCATCCGCACCTACGAGACCGGGCGCGGGGAGAATCTCGACAAGGAGATCCCCGGCGGCTACCACAAGACGGTCGAGGCCCGGCCGGGTTCGAGTCTCCAGCTGACGATCGACCGTGACCTGCAATATGAGGTGCAGCGGATCCTGACCGCCAAGATGCAGGCGGTGAAGGCGACCTTCGGGAGCGCAACCGTCCTCGACATCAAGACCGGCGAGGTGCTGGCCCAGGCGAGCTGGCCGACGTACAACGCCGGCAACCCGCTGGCGAGCAAGCCGTCCGACCGCGGCGACGCGGCCTCCAACGAGCTGGTCGACCCCGGGTCCGTGCACAAGGCCGTCGTTCTGGCCGCCGCGCTGGAGGAAGGCAAGATCACGCCGGACTCCACGATCACCGTGTCGCCGACGGTGAGGGTCGCGGACAAGGTCTACTCCGACACGCACCCGTTCCCGTCCGGGACGAAGCTGACGATGCCGGGGCTCATGGCGTACTCGTCCAACGTCGGCACCATCAAGATCGCTCAGCGGGTCGGCGCCGAGAACCTGTACAAGTACCAGAAGCTGTTCGGGCTCGGCGAGCCCACCGGCATCTCGATCCCGGGTGAGGCATCGGGCTCGGTACGCCCACCGGACCAGTGGCAGGGCTCGGACTACGGCTCGATCCCGATCGGCAACGGCGTCTCGGTCACACCGCTGCAGATGACCGCGGCGTACGCGGCGATCGCCAACGACGGCGTATGGGTCCAGCCGCACCTCGTCGAGAAGATCATCGGGGCCGACGGCAAGGTCTCGGATACGCCGAAGCCGTCGTCGCACCGGGTGATCAGCGCCGAGCACGCGACCCAGCTGCGCCAGATCATGGAGGCCGTGACGACGGTGTCCGGCGCGACCGGCCGCAGCGCCGCGATACCCGGTTACCGCATCGCGGGCAAGACCGGAACCGGCCGTTACTACGCCAACGGGCAGTACGCCACCGGCGAAGTCGCGTCGTTCGTCGGCATGGCACCGGCCGACGCTCCGCGGTACGTCATCGGGGTTTTCGCGTACACGCCGGGCGGCAACGGCGGCGCCATCTGCGGCCCGGCCTTCCGGGAGATGATGTCGTTCACCTTGAAGCATTTCCGGGTGCCGCCGACCGGTGTCAAGGCCCCGACCCTCATCTTGCAGCGCTGACCTCCGGTAGGGTGCTCAACCGTGCCTGTCAGTCTGCGCCCCGCGACCTGCGAGCCCGTCTCGCTGCGCGCCCTGGACCAGCTGCTGCGCGACCGCCCCGGCGGGTCCGCACCGGCGTTCACCCTGCCGGCCGCGAGCGGGGACGTGCTCATCACCGGCGTGACCCACGCCAGCGACGCCGTCCGCCCCGGCGACCTGTACGCCGCGCTGCCCGGTTCGCGCCGGCACGGTTCCGATTTTGTCGGCGCCGCCGCCGCGGCGGGTGCGGCCGCGGTTCTGACCGACGAGGCCGGCGCCGCTGCGGCGCACGCGGCCGGGCTGCCGGCCTTGGTGGTCGCCGATCCGCGCACGCTGATGGGGATCGCGGCCGACCGGGTCTACGGCCACCCCAGCGCCGGGCTCACGATGATCGGCGTCACCGGTACGGCCGGCAAAACGTCGACGGCGTACCTCATCGAGGCGGGGCTGCGCGAGGCCGGGCACGTGACCGGAATGGTCGGCACGGTCGAGACCCGGCTCGGCGACCTGAGCTTCACCAGCAAGCGGTGGACGACCACGCCGGAGGCGTCGGACCTGCATGCGCTGCTGGCTCAGGCGCGCGAGCGCGGTGTCACGGCCGTTGTGATGGAGGTCTCCAGCCATGCGCTCGTTCTCGGCCGGGTGGCCGGTGTGCACTTCGACGTGGCCGGCTGGACCAACTTCGGCCTGGATCACCTGGACTTCCACGCCGACGCCGAGGAGTACTTCGCGGCCAAGGCGTCGTTCTTCGACGGCCGGGCGAAGACCGAGATCATCAACCTCGACGACCCCGCGCTGACCAATCTCATCCGCCCGGCCACGGTCACCTACTCGGCGCTCGGCGACACGGCGGCTACCTGGTACGCCACCGAGGTGACCGGCGGCTACGACCAGACCTTCACCGCCGTCGGACCGAACCGCGCGCCTTCGGAGAGTGTGAAGAGCCAGCGGCTGCGGGCCGGTGTCGCGATGGCCGGACGCCACAACGTCGCCAACGCCTTGCTCGCGATCGCATCGCTCGTCGCGGCCGGCGTAGATCCGCAGACCGCCGCCGACGGCGTGGCTTCCTGTCCGGGCGTACCGGGGCGGCTGGAGCGCGTACGCGGTGGGGATGTCTTCGGCGTGGTGGATTACGCCCACAAACCCGACGCCGTCATCGCGGTCCTTAAGGCGCTGCGCGAACTGGCCGGCTTCCGGGGCGGCCGGCTCATCTGCGTGATCGGTGCGGGCGGCGACCGGGACAAGGGCAAGCGGCCGGTCATGGGGCGCGGCGCGGCCGAGGGGTCGGACATCCTGATCATCACCGACGACAACCCGCGGACCGAGGATCCGGCCGCGATCCGCGAAGACGTCGCCCGCGGCGCACGTGAAGCCGGGCGAGAACCTATGATCATCAACGGCCGGCGGGCCGCCATCGACGCCGCCGTCCGCGCCGCGCGACCCGGTGACGTCGTGGCGGTGCTAGGCAAGGGGCACGAGACCGGCCAGGAGATCCACGGCGAGATCCTGCCGTTCGACGATCGCGTGGAGCTGGCCGCCGCACTACGCCAAGCAGCGGGGGAGAAAGCCGCAGGGGAGACATCATGATCCCGATGACGCTCGCCGAGATCGCCTCGGCGGTCGGCGGCACGCTGGCCGAAGCGGATCCCGATGCCACGGTCACCGGGCCGGTCGAGTACGACCACCGCAAGCTGGCGGCCGGGTCGGGCGGCCTGTTCCTGGCCTTCCCCGGCGAGAACGCCGACGGCCACGACTTCGCCGCCGCCGCGGTCGCCGCGGGAGCCGTTGCGGCACTGGGTTCGCGGGCCGTGGCGGGCGTACCGATGATCGTCGTGGCCGACGTGCTGACCGCGGTCGGGCAGCTGGCCCGCGCGGTCCTCGACCGCCTGCCGGATCTCACCGTCGTCGGCATCACCGGCTCGTCGGGCAAGACCACGACCAAGGACATGATCGGCCAGCTGCTGGCCGAGATCGGCCCGGTGGTCGCGCCGGCCGGGTCGCTCAACAACGAACTCGGCCTGCCGCACACCGTGCTGATGGCCGGCGAAAAGACCCGGTTCCTCGTCTTGGAGATGGGTGCCCGCGGCCTCGGTCATCTGGCGTACCTGACCGGGATCGCGCCGCCGTCGATCGGCGTCGTCATCAACGTCGGCGTCGCCCATGTCGGCGAATTCGGCTCGGTGGAGGCGATCGCCCAGGCGAAGGGCGAACTCGTCGAAGCCCTGCCGGAGGACGGGCTCGCGATCCTCAACGCGGACGATCCGCTGGTCGCCGCGATGGCGGCCCGGACCAAGGCCACCGTCTGGACCGTCGGCCTCGCCGAGAACGCCGATGTACGCGCGGTCGGCGTGCGGCTCGACGACCACGGGCGGCCGGCGTACAACCTGGTGACAGCGCAAGGCGAGACGGCCGTGACGTTGCGGCTGGCCGGTGCGCACCAGGTGGGCAACTCGCTCGCGGCGGCCGCGGTGGCGCTGCGCGCGGGCCTGCCGGTGGCTGAGTGCGGCCCGGCGCTGTCCCGGTTGGGTCTGGTATCGAGCCGAAGGATGGATGTCTTCAGCCGGGCCGACGGTGTCACGGTGATCGACGACTCGTACAACGCGAACCCCGGGTCCATGGCGGCGGCGCTGAACGCGCTGGCGGCGATGGCCGGGAACCGGCGGACCATCGCGGTCCTGGGCTACATGGCCGAGCTGGGCGGCTTCGAGCGGGAAGGCCACGAGCAGGTCGGCCGGCTCGCCGCCGAGCTGGGCGTGGACCTTCTGGTGGCGGTGGGTGCCGAAGCCGCGCCGTTCCGCGCGGGCGCGACGTCGGTGGATCGGTGGGGAGGAGAAGCGGTGCAGGTGAGCGATCAGGAGGAGGCCACCGCAGCGCTCAGGCAGCGGCTGCGGCCCGGCGATGTGGTGCTGGTGAAGGGTTCGCGCTACCGCACCTGGCGGGTCGCCGACGGGCTGCGCGAGGAGGCCGCCGCATGAGGGCGGTCTTCGTCGCGGTCATCGTCGCGTTCGGCGTGTCCCTGTTCGGTACGCCGTTCGCCATCAAGGCGTTCGCCCGGCTCAAGGCCGGCCAGCCGATCCGGTCCGACGGACCGCAGATGCACATGAGCAAGCAGGGCACACCGACGATGGGCGGGGTCGTCTTCATCGTCGCGACGGTCATCGCCTACGTGGCCGGGCACATCGCGCTCACGACCCTGCCGAAGGAGCAGATCGGCCAGGTCAACCCGACCATCACCGGTCTGGTCCTGCTAGGGCTGTTCGTGTTCTGCGGCGCGGTCGGCTTCATCGACGACTTCCTCAAGGTACGCAAGCGCAACAGCGAGGGCCTCAAGGAGCGCGGCAAGCTGCTCGGCCAGCTGATCGTCGGGGCCATCTTCGGCATCATCGCGGTCTGGCCGACCGACCGGTTCCGCAGCACCAACGCCGAGAACGTGGCCTCCACCAAGCTGTCGTTCATCCGCGACATCGACTGGCTGGAGCTGGGCCGGGTCGGCGCGATCATCGTGTTCATCCTGGTGATCATCGCCGCCTCCAACGGCGTGAACCTCACCGACGGCCTCGACGGCCTGGCCACCGGGGCATCCTTCATGGTCCTGGCGTCGTTCTCGTTCATCGGCTTCTGGCAGTACCGGCACTGGTGCGCTGACCCGGCGTACAACGTGCATCCCGGTGACACGTACTGCTATGCGGTCCGCGACCCCCTCGAAATATCCATGATCGCGGCGGCTGCTGCGGCGGCGTGCGTCGGCTTTCTCTGGTGGAACACGTCTCCGGCGCGCATCTTCATGGGCGACACCGGTGCGCTCGGCCTCGGCGGGCTCATCGGCGGCCTGGCCATCAGTACGCGCACGACGCTGCTGCTGCTCGTGACCGGCGTACTCTTCGTGATCATCACGATGAGCGTGATCATCCAGCGGATCTCCTACAAGACGACCGGTAAACGCGTGTTCCGGATGTCACCGCTGCAGCATCACTTCGAACTGGTCGGCTGGAGCGAAGTCAACATCGTGGTCCGGTTCTGGATCATCGGTGGCATCGGCGTCGCACTGGGCCTGGGCATCTTCTACGCGGACTTCCTGTCGGCGGTCAGCCGGTGACCGGATGACGGTCGACTACGCCGGCCGCACCGTCCTGGTCCTCGGGACCGGTGTCGCCGGCGCCGCCTCGGCGCGCGTACTGCTCGCCGCCGGTGCGCACGTGACCGTGGCGGATCAGAAGGACACGCCGGCCCTGGAGGAACTGGCGGCGCGGGGTGCGAAGGTGGTCGTCGGCCCGGACGTATCCGCGCTCGACGGGGTCAGCGATCTCGTCGTGTCGCCGGGCGTACCGCCGCACAATCCGCTCGCCGCGGTGGCTGCGGATCGGGGCGTCGACGTCTACAGCGAACCCGAGCTGGCGTGGCGCCTGCGCGGCCCGGACGCCCCGGTGTGGCTGGCGCTGACCGGCACCAACGGCAAGACCACGACGGTCACCATGCTCGCCACGATCCTGGCCGCCGCCGGGCACCGCACCGGGGCGTTCGGCAACATCGGCGTACCGCTGGTCGACCTGCCGGGCCGCTCGTCGGCGACGGGCTACGACGTCGTCGCCGTCGAGCTGTCGAGCCAGCAGCTGCACTGGTCGTCGACGATGGCGCCACCGGCCGGCGCGATCCTCAACCTCGCCGACGACCACCTCGAATGGCACGGCGACTTCGCGGCGTACACGGGCGCCAAGGAAGCCATCTGGCGGTCGTCGCGCGCCGGTACCGGCACCGCAGTGTTCAATGTGGACGATCCCCGGGTGGCGGACGCCGCTTGTCGCCGCGCAGGAGAGCGCCGGCTCGGCTTCACCCTCGCCGAGCCCGGCGAAAACCGCTTCGGCGTACGCGACGGGTGGCTGACCATGCCGTCGGGCGAGCCCGTCATCGCGGCCGATCGCATCCGGCCCGCCGGTGCGCACAATGTCGCCAACGCCTTGGCCGCGGCCGCTTTGGCCAGTTGCCACGGGGTTTCGGCCGCGGCCATCCGCGACGGCCTGGCCGGGTACGTCCCCGAACCGCATCGCAACCAGTTCGTCGCGATCGTCGACGGGGTCGCGTACGTCAACGACAGCAAGGCCACCAACCCGCACGCGGCGTACGCGTCGCTCACGGCGTACCCGAAAATCGTGTGGGTGGCGGGCGGCCAGCTGAAGGGCGTCGACGTCGATGACCTGGTGCGCGACGTGGCGCCGCGGCTGAGCGGCGCGGTCTTGCTGGGCGTGGACCGCGAGCAGATCGCGCAAGCGCTGGCGCGACACGCGCCGAGCCTGCCCGTCCGGACGGTGACAAGGACCGATGATGGTGCGATGGGGGAGGTCGTCGCCGCCGCGGCTCAGCTCGCGCAGCCGGGCGACACGGTGCTGCTCGCGCCCGCGGCCGCCAGCAAGGACATGTATCACGGTTACGACGAGCGCGGTGCTGCGTTCGCGGCGGCCGTCCGCGCCCTGAACTCTGCGGCGAGGCCGACGGGCCGGTCATGACGTCGGCCTCGGACACGCCCGCGACGCCCGGTACGCCGGCCGCCGGGGTGTCGCCCGCAGCCGGTTCCGCGCCGGCCGGACGCGGTGTGGCGGTCGTCTGGGCCGCCGGCCGCAGCCTGCTGGACCGCCCGCTGGCCTCCTACTATCTGCTGCTGGCCAGCGTCGCTCTGCTGCTGGTGTTCGGCCTCATCATGGTGTTTTCGGCCACTGCCGTCACCTCGTATAGCGTCGGCGACAGCCCGTACGCCCCGCTCGTCCAGCAGCTCGTGGCGGCGGCCGTCGGGCTCGTCGCGTTCTGGGTCTGCCAGCGGCTGCCGCGGCGGACGTACCGGGCGTTCGCCCGGCTCATGCTGATCTTCGCGATGGCGCTGCTGGCCCTGCTCGACCTGATCAACATCGCGGCCGGCGACAGCCAGACGCCCAGCCTCGGGCCGATCTCGGCCAGCGGGCTGTGGCTCAACGTCGGCGGCGTCGTGGTGCAGCCGTCCGAGCTGGCCAAGTTCGCCCTCGTCGTGTGGGGCGCGGACGTGCTCGTGCGCAAGGGCGACCGGATCCTGCACTGGCGCGAGCTGCTGACCCCGCTGTTCCCCGTGGTCGGCCTGCTCTTCATCCTCGTCGGGTACGCCGATCTCGGCACGATGCTGGTGCTGCTGGCCATCTTCGTGAGCCTGCTGTTTGTGGCGGGCGTACGCGGCCGGGTGTTCGCCGCGATGATCGGCATCGCCCTGGTCGGCATCGTCGGCCTGGTGTTCGCGCCCGGCAAGAGCTACCGCCGCGGCCGGTTCACGGCGTTCCTCGACCCCGAGCACTGCGACGCGGTCAAGGACTGCTTCCAGATCCGCCAGGGCTGGTACGCCATCGCCGACGGCGGCTGGTTCGGCGTCGGACTGGGCAACGGCTCGCTGAAGTGGAACTGGCTGCCCGAGGCGCACAACGACTTCATCTTCGCGGTCATCGCCGAGGAGCTGGGCGTCATCGGCTGTCTCATGGTCGTGGTGCTGTTCTCCGTCCTGGCGTACACCGGGCTGCGGATCGCCCGGCGCGTACCCGATCCGTTCCGGCGCATCGCCGCGGCGGCGGTCACGATATGGTTCGTGAGCCAGGCGATGATCAACATCGGCGGCGTGGTCCGGCTGCTGCCCGTCACCGGCCTGGTCCTGCCGTTCATCTCACACGGCGGCAGCGCCCTGGTGGTGTCGCTGGCCGCGGTCGGGATGCTCGCCTCGTTCGCGCGGACCGAGCCGGAGGCCGCCGCTGCCCTGCACGCCCGTCCGGGCGGAAAATGGGTGCGGCTACTCTGGGCGCCGTTGCCGGCGATCGCCCGCCGCCACCGGCCGCCGGACGCGGCCGGGGACGGTACGGTGCCGGCGGCCCGTGCCCCAGCCCGGGACACGGCTTCGGCCACGGCGGCCCGGAGTACGGAATCCGGCCGTCCGGCGGCGAAGGGCAGCACGGGCCCGAGCGGATCGGGCAGAGGGAGGCGAAAGTGAGCGACCTGCGTTCGGTGGTCCTGGCCGGGGGCGGAACCGGTGGGCACATCTACCCGTTGCTGGCGTTCGCCGACTGCTTGCGCCGGCATGACCCGAGCATCCGGATCACCTGCCTCGGTACGCCCAAGGGCCTGGAAACGGAGCTGATCCCGCCGGCCGGGTACGACCTGCGTCACATTCCCGCGTACCAGCTGCCCCGCGCGATCAACCTGAACCTCCTGCGTACGCCCGACCGCATGATCCGGTCGTCGCGAGCGGCCCGAGCCATCCTCGACGAGGTCGGCGCTCAGGTCGTGGTCGGCTTCGGCGGCTACGTCAGCGTCCCGGCCTACCTCGCGGCGTGGCGCAAGCACACTCCGATCGTCATCCACGAGGTGAACGTGCCCCCGGGCGTGGCCAACAAGCTCGGCATGCGCTTCACCGACCACGTCGCCGTCGGGTTCCCGCACCAGCCGGTGCAGTCGGAGGTGCTCCGCGACGCGGCGGTGGTGGGCGTACCGCTGCGGCGCGCGATCGCGACGCTGGACCGCGAGGGCATGCGTGCCGTGGCCCGTAAGCACTTCGGCCTCGACGTCGACCGGCCCACCCTGTTCGTCTTCGGCGCCTCCCAGGGCGCTCGCTCCATCAACCAGGCCATGGCCGGCGCGGCGCGGGCCGTCACCGATGCGGGCATCCAGGTGCTGCACGTCATCGGGGCCCGCAACGACGACGTCGCCATCCCGGCCGGGCTCGCCGCACCCTACGTGACCGTGAAGTTCATCAACGAGATGGAGCTGGCGTACGCCGCCGCAGACTTCGCGCTGTGCCGGGGCGGGGCGATGACGTGCGCCGAGACGGCCGCTCTGGGCGTACCCGCCGTCTACGTTCCGCTGCCCTACGGCAACGGCGAGCAGCGGCGTAACGCTCTGCCAGTCGTTGAGGCCGGTGGGGGCCTGCTCGTCGACGACGGCGAGCTGAGTCCTGAGTGGATCGCCCGGACCGTGGTGCCGATCGTGTCCGACCCCGTACGGGTCGCTCAGATGGGCGCGGCGGCGGCGGCGTACGGTCGTCGCGACGGCGACGAGGCGCTGCGGGAGTTCGTATTGAAGGCGGCAGGGGTAAGGGGCTGACAGTGGAGACCGCGCAGATGACACCGGCGGGCGTACTCACCGCCGAGGAGCTGGGCACCATGCACCTCATCGGAATCGGCGGAGTGGGCATGAGCGGGCTGGCCCGCCTGCTGCTGACCCGGGGCATCCCGGTGACCGGATCGGAGCTGCGCGAGTGGCCGTCACTGGCCGGGCTGCGAGCGCTCGGCGGCACCGTTCACATGACCCACGAAGCGTCCAACCTCGACGGTGTCGACACGGTCGTCTACTCGACCGCGATCCCGGCCGACCATCTGGAGCTGGCCGAGGCCCGCCGCCGCGGCCTGCGGGTGCTGCACCGCTCGGAGGCGCTGGCCGCGGCGATGACCGGCCGGCGCACGATCGCGATCGCCGGTACGCACGGCAAGACCACGACGACGTCCATGGCGACGCTGATCCTGCAGCACGCCGGGCTCGACCCGTCGTTCTTCATCGGCGGCGAGATCTCCGAGGTCGGCTCCAACGGCCACCACGGATCGGGCGAGTACTTCGTGGCCGAGGCCGACGAGCACGACCGCTCGTTCCTGGTCTACCGGCCCTACGTCAGCATCATCACCAACATCGACGTCGACCACCTCAACACCTACGGGAACATGGACGGCCTGCGCGCGGGGTTCGCCGAGTTCGCCCGCCTCACCGACCCCGAGGGCTTCGTGGTCACCTGCGCCGACGACGAGTACACCCGGGACATGGCGGCCACGCTGCGGGCCGAAGGGCGTACCGTCTACACCTACGGCGAAGCCGAGGACGCCGACCTGCGCCTGACCGACATCGTCTCGGGCGCGTCGGGCGTACGGTATCTGGCCACCCTGGACGGCGAGCCGATCGGCGAGATCTCGCTGCCGACCCCGGGCCGGCATCTCGGCCTCAACAGCGCGGGGGCGGTGCTGACCGCGCTCAAGCTCGGCCTGACGGCCCAGTCGGTCGTGGACGCGCTCGCTTCGTTCCCGGGCGTACGCCGCCGGTTCGAGCTCAAGGGCATCGTGTCGGGCGTACGCGTTTACGACGAGTACGCGTACCACCCGACGTCGATGACGGCCGCGCTGAACACGCTGCGCGAGGTGGCCGGCGACGGCCGGCTGCTCGTGGTCTTCCAGCCCTACCGCGTCTACCGGACGCGGGACCTGCAGGAGGAGATCGCCACGGCGCTGTCCATCGCCGACGAGTGCATCATCCTGGAGGTCTTCGGCCCCGGCGAGGTCCGCGAACCCGGTCAGGGCGGCGTCGCGCTGACGGCGGCGATCCCGCTGCCCAACGAGGCCAAGGTCTTCGTGCCGTCCTGGGAGGACGTTCCGGACGAAGTGGTGGCCCGAGCCCATGAGGGCGACGTGGTGGTGACCATGGGTGCGCCGCCGATTTCGCTTATGGGCACCGAGCTGCTGGCCGCTCTCGACCGGCCGGCTCAGTCGGCGGCGTACCAGGCCCGGCATTCGCGTACGGACGCCTGAGCCACGAAATGGGGCCGGCACCGGACGGTCTGCGCCGCTGGCGGCTGGTACGCGCCAGCCGTGACGCGGTTCCGGCGTCGGTACGCCGTTTCATGGCGCGGGCTCGCCGCCGGCGCATCCGGGCCGCCGCGCCCTGGGGCGCCGGTGCGGCCGCCGTTGCGGTGCTGGGCGGGCTCTTCTTCGTCGCCACGCAAACGTCGTTGATGGGTGTCGACCTGATCCGGGTCACCGGCGTGGCGATCCTCGACCCCGAGGCCGTACGGGCGGCGGCTCAGATTCCCGACGGAACCCCGCTGGCGAGAGTGGACACCGACCGGGTCGCCCAGCGGATCCGGGAGTTGCCGCCGGTGGCCACGGTGGACGTCGGGCGCAGCTGGCCCAACACGCTGACGATCGAGATCGTCGAGCGTACGCCGGTGGCTCTGGTGCAACAGGACGCGCAGTTCGGTCTCGTGGACCGGGCCGGCGTGGTGTATCTCACGGTCGGCGACCGCCCGGCCGGGCTGCCGCTCATCCAGGTCGCCGCGCCCGGCCCGGACAACCCGGAGACCAAGGCGGCGCTGCAAGTGCTCGCCGACCTGACCCCGCAGCTGCGTGGTCAACTGCAGAAGCTGGTCGTCGAGGCGCCCGCGCGCATCCGCCTGGAGCTGGCCAAAGACCGCACGATCGTGTGGGGCGACGCCTCGCAGGGCGAACTCAAGGCCCGCGTCGCCACCGCCCTGCTGGCCCGCAAGGGTACGCAAATCGACGTGAGCGCGCCCGAGGTGGTCACGATTTCCTGAGCACGCCGCGCGAATGTCCATATTGGAGCATTGCCGACACGCCGGAGCGGGTCCTTGGATCACGGCGCGCGGACGCCTACTTTTTCGTCAGGGCCGCTTAGTTGACAAAACCCTAAGCCTCAACTAAAGGGTGAGGGTTTGCCGGAAGCGTCCACAGACCTCGAAAGGAAGGCCCCGATGACACCTCCGCACAACTACCTGGCGGTGATCAAGGTCGTCGGCATCGGCGGTGGTGGGGTCAACGCCGTCAACCGGATGATCGAGGTAGGCCTCAAGGGCGTCGAGTTCATCGCCATCAACACCGATGCTCAGGCTCTGCTCATGAGCGACGCCGACGTCAAGCTCGACGTCGGCCGCGAGCTGACCCGCGGCCTGGGCGCGGGAGCCAACCCCGAGGTCGGCAAGAACGCCGCCGAGGACCACCGCGACGAGATCGAAGAGGTCCTCAAGGGCGCCGACATGGTCTTCGTGACCTGTGGCGAGGGCGGCGGTACGGGCACCGGCGGAGCGCCCGTCGTGGCCCAGATCGCGCGCAAGCTCGGTGCGCTCACCATCGGCGTGGTCACGCGGCCGTTCTCGTTCGAGGGCAAGCGCCGCCAGGTCCAGGCCGAGGCGGGCATTGAGGAGCTGCGCAACCAGTGCGACACCCTCATCGTGATCCCCAACGACCGGCTGCTGGCCCTGGGCGACCGCGGCATCACGATGATGGACGCGTTCCGCCAGGCCGACCAGGTCCTGCTCAGCGGCGTGCAGGGCATCACCGACCTGATCACCACGCCCGGTCTGATCAACCTCGACTTCGCCGATGTCAAGAGCGTCATGAGCGGCGCGGGCAGCGCTCTCATGGGCATTGGCAGCGCACGCGGCGAGAACCGGGCGGTCGAGGCGGCCGAGCGGGCCATCTCCAGCCCCCTGCTGGAGCAGAGCATGGACGGTGCGCGGGGCGTATTGCTGTCCATCGCGGGCGGCTCCGACCTCGGCCTGTTCGAGATCAACGATGCGGCCCAGCTCGTCACGGACGCCGCGCACCCGGAAGCCAACATCATCTTCGGTGCGGTCATCGACGACGCGCTCGGCGACGAGGTCCGGGTGACCGTCATCGCGGCCGGCTTCGACGGCGGTACGCCGACCTACAAGCCGGTGTCGGAGATCCGACGCGTCACGGCGGCCGAGACCACCATCCGCAATCCGGTGCCCACCAGCGAGCCCCCTCGCCAGCAGCGCAAGGTACTGTTCGACGACGTGGACGTGCCTGACTTCCTGAAGAACGGGTCGTGAACCGCCGCGACGAGATCGCGGCGTGCTTGACGGCGGTGCAGGAGCGCATCGCCGTCGCCTGCACCTCCGCCGGGCGCGATCCGGCGGAGATAACGCTCGTCGCGGTGACGAAGACGTACCCGGCCGAAGACGTGCTGCACTTGGCGGCGTTGGGCGTACGCGACATCGGTGAGAACCGCGATCAGGAGGCGGCCGCGAAGGCCGCTGCGGTCCGGTCTGCGGGCGGCGATGTGCGCTGGCACTTCGTGGGACAACTTCAGCGCAACAAGGCCCGTTCGGTCGCCGAGTACGCCGACCTCGTGCACTCAGTGGACCGTCCACAGTTGGTGAAGGCGCTGGCTGACGGCGTACGCCTGGCCGGGCGGCCGAGCCTCGACGTCCTGGTTCAGGTCAACCTGGACGTCGACGAGTCCTTAGCGGAGGAACGGGGCGGGGCACCGGCGTCCACAGTGCTGTCCCTGGCGGACACGGTCGCGGCCACGGGTGTCCTTCGGCTGTGCGGCCTGATGGCCGTCGCGCCCCTGGACGCACCGCCGGAGCCGGCGTTCGAGCGGTTGGCTGGCATTGCGCAAGCGTTGCGTGTGGACCATCCCACGGCGACAATCGTGTCCGCCGGTATGAGCGGCGACCTCGAAGCCGCGATCAGTTACGGCGCGACACATGTACGCGTCGGTAGCGCGTTGCTCGGAAAGCGTGCGCTGCTCGGGTAGCCTGACGGCGGGCGAAACTACATCCGTGTCGTTCGTCCACGCGGCACCCGCGCGGGCGGGGACCGCATTGGGGCGCCGCGCCGCGAACGCGATGCCTCGACGATTCAAGGGGGCGGTGGCGCTGATGAGCGCATTGCGTAAGGCGGGTGTGTGGCTCGGCCTCGTCGAGGACGACGACGAGCGCGACTACGACGACCGCGGATACAGCGCGCCCGGCTACCGCGACCGCAGTGGCTATCGCGATCGCGACCGCGACAACCGGCGCCCCTCGCGCGACGAGTACGTGGACGAGTACGACGACGAGGACGACGAGGACGACTTGCCGGCCGTCCCCCGTTCGCGGTACCCCGATCGTGGGCGCGAGGCGCGGCCGGAGCGGTCCGACCCGCGCAGCGACCGGTCCGCCGACCGGGAGTCGCGCTATGACTCGGCCCGGGTGACCGGCTCGACCGTCCGCCCGATCGCCCGTCCGGTGGTCTCGCCGGCGACCCCGGCCACCCCGGCATCGACGTCCACCGGCCGCTCGGGCGGCCTGTTCGGTACGCGCGACAACCTTGCCCTGGCGCCGGAGACCGAGACGCCGTCGCGAGCCGTGGTGCCCGCGTCCGAGGAGGAGCGCCGGCCGGCCGTCCACCAGATCACCACCCTGCACCCCACGACGTACAACGAGGCGCGCACGATCGGTGAGCACTTCCGGGACGGCACGCCGGTGATCATGAACCTGACGGAGATGGACGAAGCGGACGCCAAGCGTTTGGTGGACTTTGCGGCCGGACTGGCGTTCGGGTTGCGCGGTACGATCGAGCGCGTTACGCACCGGGTGTTCCTGCTTTCTCCAGCCAATGTTCAGGTGACGGCGGAGGAGAAGGCCCGGATCGCTGAAGGTGGGTATCACCACAATTAACCCGTGCGAGGGACCCGTCTGTCGTGTTGTCGATCGTCTGGCAAGCCGTATATCTCCTGCTGTATGTCTTTTGGTTGACGCTTTTGGGGAGGTTTGTCCTAGGGGCGATCCTTCAGTACGGCCGCTGGTGGCACCCCTCCCGGGGGTCCGCGGCCGCTCTGGAGATGGTCTGGAGCGTCACTGATCCGCCCCTCAAGGCGTTGAGGCGAGTGATCCCACCGTTGCGGATTGGTACCGTTAGCGTCGACCTGGCGTCGCTGGTTCTGTTGGTTATTCTGTGGGTTCTACTGCAGATCGCGTGGAAGCTCTACCACTGACAGAATCGCCGACGACGATGACCACCGCCCGACGCGGCCGCAACTGACCCGAGGAGTTTCGATGCCGCTCACCCCGGCCGACGTGCACAACGTGGCCTTCAAGAAGCCCCCGATCGGCAAGCGGGGGTACGACGAGGAGGAGGTCGACGCCTTCCTGGACGAGGTCGAGCGCGAACTCGCCCGTCTAATCGAGGAGAACAACGAGCTGCGCGCCCAGGTCGAGCGCGGTGGCGGCCGTCCGCCGGCCGGTCCCGGTGCCGACCCGCGCCTGGCGGCTGAGATCAATGAGCTCAAGATGCAGCTCGACCGTACTCAGCGAGACAAGCAGGAGGCGGAGCGCGCCGCGCGGTCGATGCAGGCTGAAATCGAGGCTATGCGTACGGGTGGCCCGGTTCCGCCCGGCGCTCCGGTCGGCCCCGACGGCGAGCAGCAGGCGCTGCGCGTACTCATGATGGCCCAGCGCACCGCCGACGACCACGTGTCCGACGCGCGGCGCGAAGCCGACAAGGTCCTGTCCGAGGCGCGGGCCAAGGCCGAAGAGGTCACGCGCGACGCCCGGGCCAAGGCCGACGCCCTGGAGCGGGACGCCCGCCAGCGCCACCAGGAAGCCATGGGCGGCCTGGACGCCAAGCGCACCGCGCTGTCGAAGCACATCGAGGAGCTCAAGCAGTTCGAGCGCGAGTACCGGACCCGGCTCAAGGCGTACCTCGAAAGCCAGCTGCGTGACCTGGAGGGTCGCGGGCAGGGCCTGGAGGCGGAGATCTCCCGCAGCGAGAACGGCCGTGCGGTGCCGGCCGGCGTGACGTCCGGCGCGGGCTTCGGCGCGAGCCGCTAGCGATTTCCTGGTGCGGGCCGGTACGGCCGCGCTCGCACCAGCCCCTCCCTGACGGCTGGAGCCCCTCCCGGCCCGGTACCACCGAGAACCACCCCGACACCCACTGTGAAACCCGGCGCGGGACCCCGTGCCGGGACGACACCTGGATGCCGAATTCGGCGGGGGTGAGCTGTGATTGTCGCAAGTCTGCTGCTCATTTTCGTCGCGGTCGTCCTGCTGGTCTTGGGCCTGATGAACGGGTCGAGCGGTCTGCTCGTCGGTTCCATCGGCACAAGCCTCCTCGCCGCGGTCGCTCTGGTCGTGGGTGCGCGGCAGGCCGCCGCGGCCCGGGTCGAGGCCGGCTACGACGAGGACGAGCAGGATGGCGGCGAGAACTACGAGGAGCCCGTCAGCCGTTCCCGGGCCGGCCGCGAGCCGCTGCGGGAGACCGTACGGGAGCCGGAGCAGCCGGTCCGGGCCCGGGTGGCCGAGCGGGTCGAGCCGGCCGGGGTCACGATCCCGGCTCAAGCCGCGGTGCTCGACGTCGAGGACGAGGAGGACCCGCCGGACGAGCCGGTGGCCCAGCGCGTCGCGCCGGGTGACGCTGCCCATATCGCCCGGCTGAGCACGGAAGTCCTGGTCATCGACGGCCGTCCGCGCTACCACGTGGCCGGCTGCGTGCACCTGCTCGGCCGGCCGCATGAGCCGCTGCCGGTGAACGAGGCGGTCGAGCTGGGCTTCAGCCCGTGCGGGCTGTGTGAGCCCGACAGCGCCCTGCTCGCGGACGCACGCCGCGTCTGAACACTGCTCTTGTGATGCGCACCCCCGGCCTAGGCCGGGGGTGCGTTTCCCTAAGATGAGGCATGGCGGATGCGACGGTGGCGGTGCGGGCCAAGCCCGGTGCGTCCCGTACGCGCGTCGGCGGCCGCTATGACGGTTCGCTCGGTCCCGCCTTGATCGTCGCAGTGACCGCGCCAGCGGTCGGCGGACGCGCCACCGAAGCCGTACGCCGGGCGCTCGCCGAGGCGCTCGCGGTGCCGGCCGCATCGGTGGCTCTGCGTACCGGAGCCGGAGGTCGCGACAAGCTCTTCACGATCGCGGATCCGCCCGAAGGTCTCGACGACCGCATCCGAGCCTTGCGTGACGGCAGTAGTGGGAGCGGCGCCTGATGGGCGGCGGCTCGTTCGAGCTGGCCCTGCTCATCGGCGCAGTAGTGCTGCTCGCTGCGGTCGCCGCGGTCCGCTTCTCCACGCGCATCGGCGTACCCAGCCTTCTGATGTACCTGGCGCTGGGGATGATCATCGGCGAGTCCGGCTTCGGCATTCAATTCGAGAACGCCGCTCTGACCCGGACGCTGGGCCTGTGTGCCCTCGTTCTGATCATCGCCGAGGGTGGCCTGACCGCCCGCTGGTCGTCCGTACGCCCGGTGCTTGCGGCCGCCGTGAGCCTGTCGAACGTGGGCGTCCTCGTCAGCGTCGCCGTGGTCGGCATCGTCGTGCACCTGCTGCTGGATCTGCCGCTGCACACCGCCCTGCTGATCGGGGCGGTGCTGTCGTCCACGGACGCCGCGGCGGTCTTCTCGACGCTGCGCTGGCTGCGGATCAAGCCGAAGCTCATGGCGACGCTGGAGGCCGAGTCCGGCATGAACGACGCACCGGCGGTCATCCTCGTCACCGTGCTGGCCACACCGAGCCTCGCCGATCTGCGCTGGGGCACCGAGGCGCTCCTCGTCGGCTACGAACTGGTCGCCGGCGCCATTCTCGGCGTACTGGTCGGCGTCGCCGGCCGCTGGACGCTGCGCCGGGCCGCGCTGCCTGCGGCGGGGCTCTACCCGCTGGCCGCGGTCGGCCTGACCGTGCTGGCGTACGCCGCCGGTGTGGTGGTGCACGCGTCCGGATTCCTGGCGGTCTACGTCGCCGGGGTCATCCTCGGCAACTCCCGGCTGCCGCACCGCCAGGCCATCCTCGGCTTCGCCGACGGCCTGGCCTGGCTGGCCCAGATCGGCCTGTTCGTGCTGCTGGGATTGCTCGTGTCGCCGTCGCGGCTGCCGTCGGCTCTGGTGCCTGCCCTGGTCATCGGCGTGACGCTGCTGGTGCTGGCCCGCCCGCTGTCGGTGCTCGTGTCGCTGCTGCCGCTGGGTCCGATGTCGCCGCGGCGCTGGCGGGCTCGGTTGCTGCGGCAGGGTTTCGCCACGTTCGGCTGGCGGGATCAGGCGTTCCTGAGCTGGGCCGGGCTGCGCGGGGCGGTGCCGATCGTGCTGGCGACCATCCCGCTGTCGCTGAACGTGCCGGGCGCGGTCGAGCTATTCGACGCGGTCTTCGTTCTCGTCGTGGTGTTCACGGTGGCCCAGACCGGCACCCTGGCCCCGGTCGCCCGGCGGCTGCGGGTCACGGCGGCCGCGGTCGCCACCGAGCTGCGGGTGGAGACCGCACCGCTGGAACGGATGCGCGCCGATCTGTTGCAGCTGGAGATTCCGGTTGGCTCCCATCTGGCCGGGGTACACCTGGACGAGTTGCGGCTACCCGTCGGCGCGGTGGTGACGCTCGTTCTGCGGGACGGCACCGGTTTCGTGCCGCACGAGCAGACGCGGCTGCGTACGGGCGACAGCATGCTGATCGTGGCGACCGACGAGGTACGCGATGCGGCGCTGCGACGCCTGCGCGAGGTCGGCCGGGCCGGACGGCTCGCCCGGTGGATTGCCGGAAATCCCAGCATTCGATGATGATTAAGGCTAATGTCCGATAACTGAATATCGAACAGTTAAAACCCGAAATGGCACTGTCCGGTTTCGGCACACACGACCGGCATGTTTGTCGGAGGCCGACCGCTTCCGTATTCTTGCCAACCTACTCCGAGTGCGCGGCACCCGCCGCGCGCCCGTTTTGCATGTGGGGGTATCCCATGGCCGAGAACGCGCGCAAGACGACCGCGAAGGCCACAGCGGGCGCCACGAAGTCCGGTGCGCGTCCGGCGGCGACGCCGTCCGCGCGCAGCCGTGCTGCGGAACGGAGAGCCGGAACCACTGCGGCGGCGAAGGCGGCTCCGGCGAAGAAGACCGGCACCAAGACGGCGGCCGCGAAGGCCGGGACCAAGACAGCAGCGACCAAGACAGCGGCGACCAAGACACCGGGCGCGAAGGCGGCGGGCGCCAGCGCGGTGGCGAAGAAGGCCGCGGGAGGCAAGGCCGCCGCCCCGGCTAAAGCAGCACCCAGCAAGACGGCGGCCAAGACGTCACCCAGCAAAGCGGCGGGCAAGGCAGCACCTAGCGAGACGGCGCCGAAACCGGCGGCGAAGACGGCGACGAAGGCGGCATCGGCCAAGGCCGCCAAGACGGTGACCGCGTCAGCTACCGCCGCGAAGAAGGCACCACCCACGAACAAGGCGGCACCACCCGCTAAGAAGTCAGCACCCGCTAAGAAGGCAGCACCCGCTAAGAAGGCA
>Ga0114129_10001123_pt1 | contig 35345 bp, 34 predicted proteins | sample RhiMetdeltSRZDD1_FD_80071 | JGI IMG/M metagenome (GOLD analysis project Ga0114129, IMG submission 80071) | Populus rhizosphere microbial communities from Tennessee, USA - Rhizosphere MetaG P. deltoides SRZDD1 (version 2) (version 2) | ecosystem: Host-associated > Plants > Roots > Rhizosphere >...
CCCGGCTCGGGCCGGCCTCCGCGATGAGCTGAAAGAATACGACGAGCCCCGCCGCTGTGCAGACCACGCCGAGTACCGCGATGGCCCACAAGGCGGACGCCGGGATCGAGTGCGGCCGGCTCACGAAGATGGCGGGTAGTAGCGCGATCGTCGACACCGCCAGACTCGCGGCCACCGGCCCGAGCGGGTCGAGATCGGCCAATCGGCGGCTCACGATAATGGGCGCCGTGGCGTACCCCAAGGTCGCGAGCAGGACGAGGGCGGCACCGAGCAGCTCGTCGGGGCGACCGGCGACGTCGATGCCGAGCAAGGCGACGACCCCGCCGAGCCCGATCACGAGTCCGAGCAGCCGGAGTCCGGTCGGCTTATCGCCGGGCGATAAGCGCACCGACAGGAGCGCCACGAAGAGCGGCATCGTCGCGATGAGGATCGCGGTCAGTGACGACGAGATGTAGCGCTCGCCCATAGCGATGAGGACGAAAGGCGCGGCGATTTCGCACGCGGCGTAGGCCGCGATCGCTCCGCCGCGCCCCTGCAAGCCGCGGAGCGCGCCGCGCCGCAGGGCCAGGGGCACGAGGAGGGCGGCGCCCAGGGCGACCCGCGCCCAGGCGAGAAATGCGGGCGGCACGCCGGCGTCGACCGCGACCCTGATGAACAGGTACGGCACGCCCCAAATCGCCGAGCTCGCGGCGAAGAGCCACCATGCGCGGGGGGTCACGTCTGTGTTATGAGGGTGATCTCAGCACGCAAGACATACCTTCCTCCGCAGGGTGTTGATGGGCTGTCTACACTATCTCGACGTTTGGAGGAGGTCAGAATCGACACGTCCAGACGGCGTGGAATGTTCGAGGCGGAGTCACACCTTGCGGCAGCGTTCGAATAGTCGGGCGTCCCCTAGGCGGTCCGTCCACGCGGCGAATGCCCCGGTGGGTCCCCGCCACCGCAGCTCGTCCACGTCCCGGAACAGGTTCGCGTCTGTCCGGAGCGTGGCCAGCTTCTTGAACAGCAACGCCCGGTCATGACTGTCCCCCAGCACCTTCACGGGGAAGTCCTCGATGCGGCCGTACTGGTTCAGAAGCCGCGCCGCCGTGACCGCGCCGATCCCCGCAATGCCCGGATAGCCGTCGGCCGCGTCGCCCACGAGGGCGAGGAAGTCGGGAATCAGGCCGGGCTCCACGCCGAATTTCTCGCGCACCCCTGCTGCATTGCGAATCGCTTTCCCTTTGCGGTCGACTTGCACGACGCGATCGCCACGCACGCACTGGGCCAGGTCCTTGTCGGGCGTCCAGATGCAGACCTTCTCCACCCGCTCATCTCCGGAGGCGATCTGGGCCGCCGAAGCCAGGGCGTCGTCGGCTTCCAGCTCGATCATGGGCCATACGACCACTCCCATTGCCGTGAGCGCTTCCTCGAGCGGATGGAATTGCGCGAGCAGCGCGGGCTCGATGCCCTCCCCGGTCTTGTACTCGGGCCAGAGGTCGTTGCGGAACGACTCGATGACGTGATCGGTGGCCACCCCGACGTGAGTCGCTCCGGTCTCGATCATCTCCAATATCGAATGCAGCACGCCGCTGACGGCGCCGAAGGGGTCATCTTTGCCCTTGCTGAAATGGCGCCGGCCGTAAAACTGGCGGAACAGTTCGTACGTGCCGTCGATGAGATGAACGATCATGCGGCAGCTAGCGGCCGCCGCTCACGATCAGCACTACGGCAGCCAGCGCGCAGCCGACGCCGGTGACTTGCCACGGGCGGAGCCGCTCTCCCAGGACGATCCGCGCGAGCAGCACCGTGCTGGCGGGGTACAGCGAGGATAGCGTCACCACGATGCTGAGCGGCCCCTGCCGCGTGGCGAGCAGGTACAGGGCGTTGGCGAGCATGTCCATCACGCCAGCGAAGATGACGAGCGCGGTCACCTGCGCCGGCATCCGGAGGGACCGCCCGCCGGCGATCGCCATGACCGCGAAGAGCGTCGTCGAAACCGTGCGCGCGACCAGCAGCGGCCACATGCCGGCGCCAGGTCCCGCTTGGGCGAACGACAGGAGGAACAAGCCGATCGCAATACCTGAAGCGAGCGCAGTGCCGACGCCCGAGGGACGGCTGCGCGGCGATCCCGGCTCGGCCTGTTGGGGCTGCGCCGCTCCCTGCTGTTGGCTGACCAGCACGATCGAGACCATCCCCAGCGCGATGCCCGCGACGGCGAGGGGCATCGGCCGCTCGCCGAGCAACACCGAGACCAGCACGGGAATGGCGACGGCGCACACGGCGGTCGTCGGCGCCACCACCGCCATCGTTCCGGTCGCGAGCGCGTGATACAGTAGCGCGACACCGATTCCACCGGTCAGGCCGGCGGCGGCTCCCCACAGCACATCAGCCCGCGTGGGCGATGCGTGCGGCAAGGCGGGCATGATCAACGCGAGCATGATCAGCCCGGCGGCCTGGGACAACAGGACGACGGGGATGGTACTGGCGCGCCGCGTCGTGAGGCCGCCGGTGAAGTCGGCGGCGCCATAGAGCACCGCGGAGCCGATCGCCAGGAGGTACGCCACCTATTTTTCTCCGGTTGCCGAACGGTGCCCGCACGCGGCGGCCCGCTCGAGCAACAGGGTGCGCTCGCGGGCATTGCGGGTGAGCGACGCGGCGCGTTCGAACTCGACGCGCGCTTCGGCGAAGCGACCGAGCTTGTCGAGCAGATCGCCACGCACGGCCGGCAACAGGTGGTATCCCTCGAGTGCCGGCTCCGATGTCAGCGTATCGACCACCTCGAGGCCGGCTGCCGGACCGAACGCCATCGCCAGCGCCACCGCGCGATTGAGGTTCACGACGGGAGACGGCAGCAGCTGCGCGAGCCCGTCGTACAGCGCTACGATGCGCGTCCAATCCGTCTCCTCCGGTGTGGCGGCGCGCGCGTGGCAGGCGGCGATCGCGGCCTGGAGCGCGTACGGGCCATACCCGCCCCCGGGCGCCACCGCGCGCTCCAACGCCGCCAGCCCGCGGCGGATGAGCAGGTGATCCCAGCGACTGCGGTCCTGATCGAGCAGCAGGATCGGTTCGCCCGACGGCCCGACGCGGGCGCTGGCGCGTGACGCCTGGAGCGACATCAGCGCGACGAGTCCGTGCACCTCCGGCTCCTGCGGAACGAGCTCCGCCAGGATCCGGCCGAGGCGCAGGGCGTCCTCGCACAGCGCCGGTCGCATCCAGTCGTCGCCGGCGGTCGCCGCGTAGCCCTCGTTGAACACGAGGTAGATCACCTCGAGCACCGAGGAGAGGCGGGCGGCGAGATCGGCTCGGCGGGGGACCTCGAAGGGGACGCGCGCCGCCGCGAGCGTGCGCTTGGCCCGGACGATGCGCTGCGCGATGGTAGCCTTCGGGACCAGGAAGGCCCGCGCGATCTCGTCGGTCGTGAGGCCGCCGAGCAGGCGGAGCGTGAGCGCGGTGCGGGCCTCGGTCGAGAGCACCGGGTGACAGGCCGTGAACATGAGGCTCAGGAGATCGTCGCCCACGTGATCGTCGAGCGCCGCGGCCAGCTCTCCCTCGGGACTCTCCTGGCGGGCTTCGAGCTCGTGCCCGAGCTCGGCGTGCTTGCGCTCGAGCAGCTTGCCGCGGCGCAGGACGTCGATGCCGCGGTGCTTCGCCGTGGCCATGAGCCAGGCGCCCGGGTTGTCCGGGACTCCTGTTTCCGGCCACCGCTCGAGCGCGGCGACCAGCGCATCCTGCGCGAGATCTTCCGCCGTACCGACGTCGCCCGTCAGGCGCGTGAGCCCGGCGATGACCTTGGCCGACTCGATCCGCCACACCGCTTCGATCGCTCGGTGGGCATCGGATACCGTCACCGCCTCGCCTCGTTCTGTGCGATCCGCGCTTTCACGAGTTTCCGCACCAGCGCCGCGGGCAGGGGCTTGTCGACGGTGAAGCGGATGGTGCCCTTGGACATTTGGTACGGCGCGAGTGCTTTCTTGTGCGCCTTCGTGAGCGCGGTGCTCATGAAGAGGCTGCAGTGCTCCTTGAAGGCGGCGTAGCCCACCAGCATTCCGTGGTGCTTGAACATCGGGATCCCGTAGCTGATGCCCTCGGTCGCCTCGGGCGCGGCGGCCTGGATCGTCTTGCGCAGCTTCTGCAAAGCGGCCCGCGGAGCGGGTGGGACCGCCCGCAAGTAGGCGGCCACCGACGCAAATTTTTTCACGGTTTCACCCCACGTCCATTTTGCGGAAGCGTTCTACCGCTTCGCTGGGCCCGAAATCGTCCAGCTCGAACAGCTGACGCACCTCGATCTCGCCTTCCTTGCCGTCCAGCGACGGATTGGGAAAGCGCCGGGCCCATTCCATGGCTTCTTCCTTTGACTTCACCTGGATGATGGTGTAGCCGGCGATCAGCTCTTTCGCCTCGGTGAATGGACCATCCACGACGGTGCGTTTCTGCCCCGCGTACTTGATGCGCCATCCCTTCGACGTCGCCTGGAGTCCCGAGGCGTCGAGCAACACCCCGGCCCTCTGCAGCTCCTCGTGATACTTCGCCATCTCGCTGAGGGCCTTCTCGTCCGGCATCACGCCCGCTTCCGAGTCCTGGGTGGCCTTCACGACGATCATGAATCGCATGATTCTATCTCCCCTTCTTGGCCTTCGCGGCCGCCTTCGCGCGCACTCGCTTCTCTTGCTCCTTGAACTCCGGCTTAAGCGCATCACCGAAGTCGTCCGGCTCGAACACCTGGCGAATCTCCACTTCGCCTTCCTGGAACGGGGCCCGTTTCAGCCACTCGATGGCTTCGTCCAGCGACTTCACCTCCCACAGCCAGAACCCGGCGATCAGCTCCTTCGTCTCGGCGAAGGGCCCGTCGATCACCGTCCGCTTGCTCCCGGCGAACCTGACGCGCGCGCCCTTGGAGCTCGCCTGCAGCCCCTCCCCAGCGAGCATCACGCCCGCTTTCTCCAGCTGGATGTTGAACTTCCCCATTTCCGTCAGGATCTTTTCGTCGGGGAGGACCCCGGCCTCTGAGTCCTTGTTGGCTTTGACCAGCACCATGAATCGCATCGCCGTCTCCTTACTTGTTTTGGGTTCTACCTACACGACGAGCGAGGGGCGGCGAGATCGACGCGGGTGAGGCCTACCCGCCGGCGATGGCCCCGAGCACGAAGAACGGCTCCGCCCCCTCGACTACGGCGGCGGGCAGCGGAGTGTCCGGCGACTCGTGGGTCAGATCCCGCTCGCAGGCAAAGAACCGCAGGAACGGGCGGCGCTCGAGCGTAACGTGGTCGCGAATCGTGCCGCGCAGCATCGGGTATCTGGCCTCGAGCGCGTCGAGGATGGACGCGCGCGTGACCGGGGCGCCGATGTCGAGCTGCACCTCGTCGCGAACGTGCGCCAGGGTGCGCAGGTGCGGCGGGAGGACGACCCGGATCACCGCAGGGTCTGGACTTCGACCGACAGCACGGCCGGGAGATCCCGCACGACGGGCGTCCAGCTGTCGCCGGCATCGGCCGACATGTACACCTGTCCGCCCGAAGTGCCGAAATACACACCGCACTTATCGAGCGAGTCGACGGCCATCGCGTCGCGCAGCACGTTCACGTAGCAGTCCTGCTGGGGCAGGCCTTTGGTCAGCGCCTCCCACTCGTTCCCGCCCTTTCGGCTGCGGTACACGCGCAGCTTCCCATCGGGCACGTAATGCTCGGAGTCGCTCTTGATGGGGATGACGTAGACGGTCTCCGGCTCGTGCGCGTGCACGTCGATCACGAAGCCGAAGTCGGTGGGCAGGTTGCCGCTGATCTCGTGCCACGAGTCGCCGGCGTCGTCCGAGCGCATCACGTCCCAATGCTTCTGCATGAACAGCACCCCGGGCCGCGAGCGGTGCAGCGCGATGCGGTGCACGCAATGGCCGACCTCGGCGTTCGGATCGGGAATGTACTGCGAGTGCAGACCGCGGTTGATAGGCTTCCAGGTCGTGCCGCCATCGTCCGAGCGGAACGCACCCGCGGCCGAGATCGCCACGTACATCCGCCGGGCGTTTGTCGGATCGAGCAGGACCGTGTGGAGGCACATCCCTCCAGCGCCGGGCTGCCACTTGGGTCCGGTGCCGTGGCCGCGCAGACCCGCGAGCTCCTGCCAGGTCTTGCCGCCGTCGCTCGTCCGGAACAACGCCGCGTCTTCGACCCCGGCGTACACGGTGTCCGGATCGGTGAGCGACGGCTCGAGGTGCCAGACGCGCTTGAACTCCCAGGGATGCTGCGTGCCGTCGTAGAACTGGTGCGTGGTGAGTGGCTTGCCGGACTCGGGCGACGTGTCGTACACGAATTTGTTGCTCTCGCCTGCCGGCATGCCGTCCGCCGTCTTCGTCATCCCGCCGCCGGGCGTCTCCCACGTCTTGCCGCCGTCGCACGAGCGCTGGATGATTTGGCCGAACCACCCGCTGGTCTGCGACGCATAGAGACGGTTCGGATCGGCGGGGGATCCCTTCATGTGGTAGATCTCCCAGCCCGCGAAATGCGGGCCGCTGACATTCCAGCGCTCGCGCTTCCCGTCCGCCGTCAGAATGAAGGCCCCCTTGCGCGTGCCCACCAGTACCCGCACACCGCTCATGACGTGCTCCTTTCTTTACCGCCCCCTCACGGGGCCAGGAAACACAACTCACGAATCTCGCACTCCCCTTCCCACCCTGGCCAGTGCTGCCGCGATCCGGGCTCCTGCCTCGGCTCTACTACACGACGAGCGAGGGGGCCCCGAATCGACGCGCCCCGTCACCCCCCGTCTTAACACGAACTTGATATTCCTCTCGGGATTCTTGAGACCATCCTAATGCCCTTATCCCTAACGTGTTCCACGGCCCAGACGAGGTACAACATGCTCGACGCCGCCTACATCACGCTCACCGTCTTCTTCTTCGCACTCATGCTCGCTTACGTGCGCGGCTGCGACGCCCTCGGCCGCCGGCAGGACGCCGAGGACCGCGCGCCATGACCCTCGATTCGATCATCGGCGGCCTCACGGCCGTGGCGATCCTCTTGTACCTGCTCTACACACTGCTCCGGCCGGAGAAGTTCTAGGATGACCGTGAACGGTTGGCTGCAGATCGCGTTCTATTCGATCGTGCTGCTCCTGATCACGAAGCCGTTGGGGATCTACGTCCTCAAGGTTTACGACGGCTCGTTGACCTGGCTCGGGCCAGTGGAGCGCTTGCTGTATCGGGCGGCGGGCGTCGATCCGGCGGAGGACCAACACTGGACGCGCTACACGGCGTCGATGCTCATCTTCAGCGCTGCCTCGATGCTGCTGACGTACGCGGCGCTGCGGCTGCAACATCTGCTGCCCCTCAATCCCCAAGGCTTGGCGGCGGTGCCCGATCGTCAGGCGTTCGAGACGGCGGCATCCTTCACGACCAATACGAACTGGCAGTCGTATTCGGGCGAGACGACCATGTCGTACTTCTCGCAGATGACCCAGCTAGCGTTCCACAACTTCATGTCAGCCGCGGTGGGCGTGGCGGTCGCGGTAGCGTTGGCGCGCGGCATCGTGCGCCGCTCGGCCGGCCGGCTGGGCAACTTCTGGGCCGATCTGGTGCGCGGGACGCTCTACCTCTTCCTCCCGCTCAGCGCGCTGCTGGCGCTGCTGTTCGTGCAGCAGGGCGTGATCCAGAACTTCGCGCACTACGTCACGGTCACGACCGTCGAAGGGGCAAAGCAGATCCTCGCCATGGGACCGGTGGCGAGCCAGGAGGCGATCAAGCAGCTCGGCACCAACGGCGGCGGGTTTTTCAATGCCAACTCGGCGCACCCGTTCGAGAACCCGACGCCGTGGACCAACTTCTGGCAGATGCTCGCGATCTTCGCGATCCCGGCGGCGCTCACGTACACCTACGGCCGCATGGCCAAGAACCAGAAGCACGGCTGGGCGCTGTGGGCGGCGATGTACGTGCTGTTCATCAGCGGGGTCGCGGTGTCGTACTGGGCGGAAGCGCGCGGCAATCCGATCCACGCCGCCCGCGGGGTCGACGTCGTGGCCTCGGCGACCAACCCCGGCGGCAACATGGAAGGCAAGGAAGTCCGCTTCGGCATCGCGAACTCGGCGCTGTACGCCACGATGACGACCGACGCGTCGTGCGGCTGCGTCAACGCGATGCACGATTCCTTCACCCCGATCGGCGGCCTGGTGCCGCTCGTCAACATGCAGCTGGGCGAGGTGGTGTACGGCGGTGTCGGGGCGGGGCTGTACGGGATGCTGGTCATGGTGGTGCTCACGGTGTTCATCGCCGGGCTCATGGTGGGACGCACGCCTGAGTACCTGGGCAAGAAAATCCAGGCGCGCGAAGTCCAGATGGCGATGCTTTACGTGCTAGTGTTCGCGGGGGCGGTACTGACGCTGTCGGCGCTGGCGGCGGTGACGCCGGCGGGGCTAGCGGGGCGAAACAATGCCGGCCCTCACGGTCTCTCGGAGATCGTGTATGCCTTCACATCTACGGCGGCGAACAACGGCAGTGCCTTCGCTGGGCTCACGGGCTCCACCTACTTCTATAACACGCTGCTCGGCCTCAACACGCTCATCGGCCGGTTTGCCATGCACGTGCCGATGCTGGCCCTGGCGGGCTTCCTGGCCGAGAAGAAGATCGTCCCGGAATCGGCCGGCACCTTCCCGGTTACGACGCCGCTGTTCGTGGTGCTCCTGATCTCGGTGATCCTCATCGTCAGCGCGCTCACGTTCTTCCCGGTGCTCTCGCTCGGCCCCATCGTCGAGCACTTCCTGATGCAGGCGGGGAGGCTGCTCTGATGAACCATCAACGAAGGGTCTATCTAAGAGATGCTGGTCGGGTTGTTCCCACCCCAAAGGGGTGGGCCCGGCCCAGCGCTGCGCTGAAGCGCAGTGTCCCTTGGGACAGTGCAGTACCGGGCCCAGGCTTCAGCCTGGGAATTACGTGATGCTGGCCAAGCGCTCCCTCTTCGACCCGCCGATCGTGAAACGTGCCGCGCGGGATGCCTTCGGAAAGACTGTGAGCCTGGGCCACATGGTTCGTAACCCCGTGATGTTCGTGGTGCTCGTGGGGAGCGTGTTGACAACGCTCGTCTTGATCCGCGACCTGATCGGGGGCGCCGGCAACATCGGGTTCACGCTGCAGATCACGCTGTGGCTGTGGTTCACGGTGGTATTCGCGAACTTCGCGGAGGCCATGGCCGAGGGCCGCGGCAAGGCACAGGCCGAAACACTGCGGAGGTCGCGCACCGAGACCACTGCGAAGCGCCTGCGCAACCCCAAGGATCGCTCGACGGTCGAGTCGGTACACGGGGGCGAGCTGCGCAAGGGCGACGTCGTGCTCTGCACACCGGGGGACATGATCCCGGGCGACGGCGAGGTGATCGAGGGCGTCGCCTCGGTCGACGAATCGGCCATCACGGGCGAGTCGGCGCCGGTGATTCGCGAGTCGGGCGGCGACCGCTCTGCGGTCACCGGCGGCACGAAAGTGCTGTCCGACTTCCTGGTCATCCGTATCACCGCGAATCCCGGTGAGACATTCCTCGATCGCATGATCACGCTGGTCGAGGGCGCCAAACGACAAAAGACGCCCAACGAGATCGCCCTGATCATCCTGCTGTCGGGTCTGACCATCGTGTTCCTGTTCGCGGTGGCGACGCTGCAACCGTTCGCCGTCTACTCCGGCGGATCGGTATCCATCCCGATTCTCGTGTCTCTGCTGGTGTGTCTCATCCCAACGACCATCGGCGGATTGCTCTCGGCGATCGGGATCGCCGGCATGGACCGGATGATCCAGCACAACGTCATAGCGATGAGCGGCCGCGCGGTGGAGGCGGCGGGCGACGTGAACACACTCTTGCTCGACAAGACCGGCACGATCACGCTCGGCAACCGCCAGGCCGTCGAATTCGTGCCCATGCCCGGCGTGACCCCTCAACAGCTGGCCGACCGGTCTCAGCTCGCGTCCTTGCCGGATGAGACGCCGGAAGGCCGCAGCATCGTGGTGCTGGCAAAGGACAAGTTCGGCCTGCGCGGTCGCACGCTCCCCGGGCAGGCGGTGCTCGTCCCGTTCTCGGCCACCACGCGGATGAGTGGCGTCAACGCCGGGAGCATCCAGCTGCGTAAAGGGGCGAGCGATGCGGTGGTGCGCTGGGTGCGTGAGCAGGGCGGGGAGGTGCCGGGTGCGCTTACGCCAGTCGTCGAGCGCATCGCCCGGCAGGGGGGCACACCGCTGGTGGTGGCGGAGGGAGGGGACGGGTCCACTCGCGTGCTGGGCGTCATCTACTTGAAGGACGTGGTGAAGGGCGGCATGCGCGAGCGGTTCGCCCAACTCCGCACCATGGGCATCCGCACGGTGATGATCACGGGGGACAACCAGCTCACCGCCGCAGCGATCGCGGCGGAGGCGGGCGTGGACGACTTCCTGGCCGAGGCGACGCCCGAGCACAAGATGACGCTGATCAAGCGGGAGCAGGGTGGCGGACGGCTCGTGGCGATGACCGGCGACGGCACGAACGACGCCCCGGCGCTGGCCCAGGCGGACGTGGCGGTGGCGATGAACACGGGCACGCAGGCGGCCAAGGAGGCGGGGAATCTGATCGACCTCGACTCCAACCCGACCAAGCTCATCGAGGTGGTGGAGATCGGGAAGCAGCTGTTGATCACCCGCGGCGCGCTCACGACGTTTTCGATCGCCAACGACGTCGCCAAGTACTTCGCGATCATCCCGGCGATGTTCGTTGCGACCTATCCGGCGCTCCAGGCCCTGAACGTCATGCGGCTGCACTCGGCCCAATCGGCCATCCTCGCGAGCGTCATTTTCAACGCGTTGATCATCATCGCGCTCATCCCGCTCGCGCTGCGGGGCGTGCGCTATCGGCCGGCGCCCGCGGCGTCCATCCTGCGCCGCAATCTCTGGATCTACGGTGTCGGCGGCATTGTCATCCCGTTCATCGGCATCAAGGCGATCGACCTCCTGCTCGTCCTCACCCGACTGGTGTGACCATGCTCAAGCACCAACTCCGTCCCGCGATCGTCCTAACGCTCTTGTTCTGCGTCATCACGGGTCTCGTTTACCCCGGCGTCGTGACGGCTCTCGCGCAGCTCCTATTCCCGCACCAGGCGAACGGCTCGTTGATCAGCGCGAACGCGCACGTGGTGGGTAGCGAGCTGATCGGGCAGCCATTCGCTCGACCCGAGTACTTCCATCCGCGCCCGTCCGCCGCCGGCAGCGGCTACGACGGGACCGCCTCGGGCGGCACCAACAAGGGGCCGACGGACGCCAAGCTCGCCGACACGCTCATCGCGCAGGCGGTGGACAGCGCCGTCAAGCTGGACGGCGCGACGCAGGGGCGGATTCCCTCCGATCTCGTCACTTCATCCGGCTCGGGGCTCGATCCGCACATCTCGCCGGCGAGCGCGCTGCTGCAGGTGGGGCGGGTCGCACGGGCGCGTAGTGTCGATGCTGCCGTGGTGCGCTCCCTGGTCGAGCGTCACATCGAAGGGCCGCAGCTCGGATTCTTCGGTGAGCCGCGGGTGAACGTGCTCGTGCTCAACCTCGCTCTGGACAGCATGGTGCCGCTGCCCGTGGTACGTTAGACCAACGATGAGCGACCGACGGCCCGATCCGGAGGCGTTGCTCGCCCAGGTTCGCGAGCAGGAGCGCCGCGCCGGTCGCGGCCGGCTGAAGATCTTCTTCGGCGCCTCGCCCGGTGTGGGCAAGACCTACGCCATGCTCGAGGAAGCCCGCGCCAAGCGTCGCGAGGGTGTGGACGTCATGGTCGGTGTCGTCGAGACACATGGGCGCCCGGAGACTCAGGCATTGCTCGAGGGGCTGGACACGCTGCCCCGCCGCGCCATCGAGTACCGCGGTATCACGCTGCACGAATTCGATCTCGATGCCGCCCTCGCCCGCCGGCCGGCGCTCCTCCTGGTCGACGAGCTGGCCCACACCAACGCTCCCGGCTCTCGGCATACGCGGCGCTCGCAGGACGTGGAAGAGCTGCTCGCCGCCGGCATCAACGTCTATACCACGCTCAACGTGCAGCACCTCGAGAGCTTGAATGACGTCGTCGCGCAGATCACCGGCGTGCAGGTCCGCGAGACGGTGCCCGATTCTATTCTCGACCAGGCCGACGAGGTCGAGCTCGCCGATCTCTCGGCGGAGGACCTGCTCACGCGGCTGCGCGAGGGCAAGGTATACGTCCCGGAGCAGGCCGCCCGCGCGGTCGAGCAGTTCTTCCGCAAGGGCAACCTCATCGCGCTGCGCGAGCTGGCCCTGCGCCGCACCGCCGAGCGGGTGGATGCGCAGATGCGCGGCTACATGGCCGAACACGGCATCCGGGAGACCTGGCCGGCGGGCGAACGGGTGCTCGTGTGCATCGGCCCCAATCCCGCGGGTGCGCGCCTGGTGCGGGCCGGCAAACGCATGGCCACGAGCCTCAAGTGCGAGTGGGTGGTCTTCTACGTGGAGGCTCCCGGCCAGCGCATCTCGGCGAGCGACCGGGAAGAGCTAGTGCAGAACCTGCAGCTCGCGGAAGAACTCGGCGCGCAAACCGCGACGGCCAGCGGGCTCAACCCCGCCGAGGAAGTTCTGGCCTACGCCCGCGCGCACAACATCACGAAGATCGTGGTGGGGAAGCCGACCCACTCGCGCTGGCGCGACCGGCTGTTCGGCTCGATGCTCGACCATGTGATCCGCGGGTCGGGCGACGTGGACGTCTACGTGATCACCGGAGACGTGGAAGGCGAGCCGGTGCGACGCGGGCCGCTGGTAGGGCGTCCGTCGCCGCTCGCCGACTACGGCCGCGCCGCGCTGGTGGTCTTGCTCGCGACGCTGGTCGGTGTCCCGGTGCTCGAGTTCCTGTCGCTCACCGACGTGGCGATGGTGTTCCTCCTGGGCGTGGCCCTGGTCGCGTCACGCTACGGGCGCGGTCCCACGATCGCCGCGTCGTTCCTCTCCATCGCCCTGTTCGACTTTTTCTTCGTGCCGCCGCGGTTCACCTTCGCGGTGTCGGACGTCGGGTATGTGCTCACGTTCGCCGTCATGCTCGCGATCGCGCTGCTCATCAGCGGCCTCACCCTGCGCGTGCGCGCCCAGGCGGAGACGGCACGGGAGCGCGAACGCCGCACGGCCGCTCTGTACGCCATGAGCCGCGACCTCGCCGGGACGCGCGGGCGGGGCGAGCTGGTCGGCGCGGTCACCCATCACGTGCAGGATACGTTCGGTGCCCCGGCGCAGATCCTCCTCCCGGATGACACCGGCCGGCTCGAATCCCCGATCGGCGCACCGCCCTCCCCGGCGTACCCACTCGACGAGAAGGAGCTGAGCGTGGCGACGTGGGTGTTCGGGCGCGGCCGGGTGGCGGGGGCGGGCACCGATACGCTCCCAGCCGCGCATGGCCTGTACGTGCCGCTCATCGGGTCGAACGGGATCATCGGCGTGCTCGGTGTGCGGCCGACCGATCCCAAGCGGTTTCAAGATCCGGCGGTGCTGCACCTGCTGGAGACGTTCGCCGGCCAGGCGGCGGTTGCCCTGGAGCGCACGCTGCTCGCCGAGCGGGCACAGCGCGAGCAGGTGGAGATCGAGGCGGAACGGCTGCGGACCTCGCTTCTGAGCTCGCTGTCGCACGACTTGCGGACCCCCCTCGGCGCCATCACCGGCGCGCTCACGAGCATCCTCGAGGATCGCGGCACGTTGTCCGACGCAACCCGGCGAGATCTCCTGAACGCTGCCTTGGAAGAGTCCCAGCGGATGAACCGCCTGATCGGGAACCTGCTCGACATGATCCGGGTGGAGAGCGGGGCGCTCTCGGTCCAAAAGGATTGGCAGCCGCTCGAAGAGCCAGTGGGCGTGGCGCTGATCCGGCTCGAGGACCGGCTGCGCGATCATCCGGTCCATGTCAGGCTGCCGCCCGACCTCCCGCTCGTCCCCATCGACGGCGTGTTGATCGAGCAAGTGTTCATCAACCTGCTCGAGAACGCGGTGAAGTACACGCCGCCCGGCACACCGATCGAGATCGCGGCCACCGCGGTGGACGGCGCGGTCCGGGTGGACGTGGCGGATCGCGGCCCCGGCCTGCCGGCGGGGGAGGAAGCGCGGATCTTCGAGAAGTTCTATCGCGTCGCGGGCGCCACGTCGACGAGCGGTGTGGGACTGGGGCTGACCATCGTTCGTGGCATCATCACGGCGCACGGCGGCCGCGTGTGGGCCGAAAACCGCCCGGGCGGCGGCGCGATGTTCCGGTTCACGCTGCCCCTGCCGGGGCCGCCGCACGTCAGCATACCGGCCGAAGCGGAGGTTGCATGAACGGCTACATTCGAGCCGCCCTCCTGATGGCAGCGTGTTCCGTTGGCGGCACGTTGCTCATGGGCTGGCTGTCCCTCACCGATATCGCCATGCTGTACCTGCTCGGCGTCGGGGTCGTGGCGTCGCGGGCCACGCGGCGGGAGGCGGCATTCGCCGCGCTCCTGTCGGTGGCGTCGTTCGATTTCTTTTTCGTGCCTCCGCGGTTCACGTTCACGGTAGAGGACCTCCACTACGTGGTCACCTTCGGCGTGATGCTCGTGACCGCGTTCGTAATCAGTTCGCTCGCCGAGCGCGTGCGGGAAGAAGCTGTCGCTGCCGACGCGCGGGACCGAGGCACGGCCGCCCTGTCGCCCCTGAGTGCAGAGTTGCTCGGCGCGGACACGGTAGGCGACGTGATCGCCGTCATCGGCCGTCAGGGGCGGGCGGCATTCGGGGCCGACGTGCGGGTGCTCGTCCGGGAGCCAGGCGGTCGCCTCGCGCCGGTCGGGACCTCGTCCCTGAATGCCGAGGACCGCGCGGTGGCCCAATGGGCGTTCCAGGCCTGGGAGGCGGCCGGGCTCGGGACGTCGCAGTTCCCCAAGTCGCGCAGCGTCTATATGCCGCTCGTCGGTACGCACGGACGACTCGGCGTGCTCGAGCTCAAGCCGGACGATCCCGCTCGCTTCAGCGAGCCTGCCGTGCGATGGCTGCTGCAGACCTTCGCGGCGCAGGCTGCGCTGGCCGTGGAGCGCACGCTGCAACCGGGCTCACCTCCGCCTCAAGTACCGCCGGAGGCGAACGCCGCGTAGCTTCGCGGCGTGGCCGGGCCGTTGCTCGTAATGATGGCGTGTACCGTGGGCGGCGCGGTGCGCTAGGGACCCGGGCCGATGACCGCGGTCTCGACCGTCGCGCTGTCGTTGCCGGGAACTGGGTCGGGTTGGGTACCATCGACCCTCACGCGGTTGCGGATCAACCCCGCCACGTTCGGTTTCAGCGTGAACTCCACCACCCAGCTCTCGCCGCTGGCCAGCCCGTAGAGCGAGCACGAGATGTATCCGTCCCGGAAGTAGCAGCTGTGGGGTGTGGTCGGCGGGCTCCGCCGGCCGAGGGCGCCGAACGTCACCGCGGGAGGCAGGCGAACGTCGATCCCGAGGTCGTTGGCAGCCGCGGGTCCGCGATTGCTCACGGCAACGGTGTAGGTGAGGTCCTGTCCCACCCGCACCGGGTTCGGCGCGGCCGCCATGGTCACCGCGAGGTCGGCCGAGGGCAGCGAGAGCGTGCGAGTCTGCTTCGGCGATAGCGAGCCGGCGCTGCGGATCACGGCCGCGGACAGAGCGTTTCGCATGAAGCGACGCGGCTCGCCACTCCCGTCCGCCGGGACCGTCCACACATCCGGACCGATCTGGTACAGCACGTGATCGTTGTCGAGCCACTCGGTCTGGTCGTCGATGCTGCGCGTCTCGGCCAGCGCCGTCTCAGTCATGGTGGCGAGGTCGAGGACATGGAACCACCACACCGGTGCGGTCCGGCCGCCGCCGCCGACCCGTTTCTTGAAGACCAGTCGCGTACCGTCCGGCGAGAGCGACGGGCACTCCACGTTGGGCCGGAGCACGCGCATCTCGCGGGCCTCGATCGCGCCCTCGACCAGGTAGGTCTGCCCGGCGGTGAGCAGTGTGGCGTAGAAATGGTCGCCATCCGCGGTAAACGTCACGCCCCAGAAGTTGAAGTCGATCGCCTTGAACGGCTGACCGTTCCGAAAGACGGCGAACGCTTCCAAGTCTCCGAGCTGCGCGCCGCTGGCCAGGTCGATCAACGTGGTTTTGGTCGAAAAGGTGCCGTCGGAATAGGAATGCCCGGCGACGAAGACCGTGATCGCACCGTAGCGGCCGTCGGGCGACACACGCGACCGGCTCGGCAGGCCGGTCAACCAGACTTTGTGGGTGACTGCGAAATCCGACCCAAAGGTGTAGGCGTTGTAGGTCGAGAACACGCCGGGGTCTCCGGCCACGCACAGTCCCCGCCCGGCGGCGAAGTGCAGCCGCTGGCAGCGCAGCGGGACGACCGTCCGGGGCGCGGTCGGTGCTGCGGTCGGCACGAGTGCGACCTCACCCCAATCCTGGCCCGCGATCCCGTTGCGGAACATCACCGTAGGACCGGAGGGGCGGATGAGCGCATGCCCGGCCGCGGCCTCCCAGTGAGCCTCGGGCCCACCGCCCGACATGCCGGGCCCCGACTTGGCACGGTGCGCCGCCCACACCGTATAACCGCCTCCGGCCACGACGCAGGCCGCCACGAGCGTGGCGAAGGCCGCGCGACGCCGGTCTCGAGGTGGTGCGCTCGACATCTCCTCCCTCCTCATCGCACTCGGAGCCACCATACCGCCACGAGCAACGCAGCGGCAAGCCCGGCCGTGGACAACGCGACCGCGACGCCAACGCCCTGCCACGTCCACAGGACGCCGAACAGGATGGAGCCCGCCAGACGTGCGAGGTTCGTACCTGTTGTGAGCAGAGCCATGCCGCTCGCCCGCATCTCCGGAGGCAGGGCGGCGCCCGCCAGCGCCATCAGCACCCCGTCCGTCGCGGCGTAGTACACCCCCAGCAGCACCAGCGCGAGCATCACCCGGAGCGTGCCGGCCCCGGGCACGAGGAGCGACGCGTACACGACGAGCAGCAGCGCATGGCCGGCCAGGAATACCCGGGCGCGTCCGAGGCGATCTGCTAGCCGTCCGACCGGCACGGCCGTCAGCATGAAAATCGTCGCCGTCGCGACGTATAACACGGGGAGGAACTTGGGGTCAAAGGCGACGCGGCGCTGGAGGGTCAGGTAGACAAAGGCGTCGCTGATAGTCACGAGGCTCAAGACCGTCCCGACGAGCAGCAGGGGTGCGACGCCCGGCACGCGGACCAGTCGTGCGGCCGACGCCAGCGAAAGCGCCGGTCGCTCTGCCGGCACGTCGGCGACGATCGGCGGGTTCTGGACGAACAGGGTCAGGAAACCGAGACCGATCAGGGCGGCGCACAGGCTGACCACGAACACCGCGTCGTAGCGGCCGGGCGCCATGACCAGCAGACCAAAGGCGATCAGCGGACCCATCATGGCACCGGCCGTGTCTAGGGCGCGGTGCACGCCGAACGCCGCCCCCAGTTCCTCCCGGGGGCTACTGAGCGAGATCAGCGCGTCGCGCGGGCCGGTACGAATCCCCTTGCCGAGCCGGTCCACCAGTATGACGCCGGGGAGCAGGCTCCACATGTTGCCCACGACGAGCAATCCGAGCCGAGCCACGGCCGACAGCGCGTAGCCGACGACGGCCACCTCCTTGTGGCGGCCCGAGCGGTCGGCCGCCGCGCCGCCGAAGATGCGGACCAGGGCCGCCGACCCTTGGTACAGCCCGTCGATGACGCCGAAGGCCACCGGCGTGAGGCCCAGGTGGAACAGCAGATACAGCGGCAGAATGGTGCTCACCATCTCGGATGAGATATCGGTGAACAGGCTGGTCAGCCCCAGCATGACGACGGTGCGGCTCACCCTGGGTGCGAAGAGGCGGGTAGCAATTAGCTGCGCGCGGCTCCTCAGCGCCTGGCCGGCGTTCTCGACTTGATACACGCCGTTCCTCCTTCATAGGGTCGGCAGCGGCGGCGCGATGGGGAGGGCTGGCCGCAAGTAGCAGCGGGGCTTGGTGTGGGGGACAATGTACAGCGGGCTAGGACGTGGACCAAGGTTGACGAGCGTCGCGTAGCATCGAGGCGTGGTCAGGGGGAGCCCGGGACGTCGAGGTGGGTCCGCAGAGCGAACACGGTGACCGGGCCCCGGTCCCGGTTGTAGCCCGGGTGCGTGATGTGCTGGAGGTCGAAGGCGAGAGACACGCCCCAACCCACGGTGCACGTGTAGTAGGCCTCGACGATCCGCTCTGGTTCGTACGTGAGCGCTCCGTCCCCCAACAAGAAGCCGAGCCCTCCGCGCGCCAGATACTCGCGGTGGTCCGGCGCGAGGCCATTGCTCACGAGTGCGACACCGAGCCGGTCGCCTCGCCGCCACGGCGGTGCCGTCCATGCCGTGCCCAGCTCGAGCGACCGATCGACCTCGGTGTAGGCGAACGACTCGACCCCACCATTGTTCAGTCCGGCCCGGCCGAACAGCGTGAGGCCGTGGCCAACTGTTTGCTCGACGTTCACCCCGACCCCCGCCTTGGTCCGGCCCGGGCGGCGATGTGCGGTGATGTCGGGGACGGGATCGCGTCCGGCGACGAACGCGTCGATCGCCTCCCGGTAGCTCCCCATGTCCGCGTGATTGACGTACCCGAGCAAGCGCACCGCGCCCGTATGGCCAGGAACGATCCCGCGGTCGAGCTCCACCTCGAGGTTGTCGCCGTGCGCCCGCGACAGGTGCCAATCGTAGTCGATGCCGTTTGCCACCTTCGGCATCAGGGCCTCACCCCAGCGCACCGCCCAGTCGCGATCTCGATACTCCGCGAGCGCGCCAATCGTATACCCGCGCGTGTCCGCCGCGTAGTCGTAGGCGCCGTTGTTGTCGACTGTCCAGTTCAGGAACTGCAGGCGGCTGTCGCTCCCGGCCGTGTTCACGTCGAAGAAATCCGCCATGCTGAGTTTCCCGACGGCGAGGCTCAGCCGTCGGACAGGGAGCGTGGGGAGCAGCGCGAGCGGCCCCGCCGTGCCAGGCTCGGTCTGGGCGCCAAGCGGGAGGGTGTACCGAATCAGCCCGCGCGCGACGTATGGCGCGGATCCCAGGGTGGGGTTGCGGACGACGTCCAAGTTGGTGAACCCGGCGAGGCCCAGGGCCTGGCTGATGCCGCCGCCGCCCGCGCTTTCCAGGTCGAGCAACAGCTCGGTGCGGGCCCCGAGCCGGAGGCCGGTATAGAACGTCGCGAGGCGCGAGGTCGCATCCTCGCGCACCGGGCGAAGACTATTGGTTCCGGTGTAAGCAGCGCGAAAACTTGGGTGCCATTGGTAGATGCCGTTGAATTGACCGGAGAGCCACCAGGTTCGACCTGAATCCGCGGGCGTCTGCCCAGCCAGGAGAGCCGAACCGGTGCAAGCGATGACCGTGAGGAGCACGCCTGCAATCTGTGCACGCATCTTCATTTACCAAGTACCCCTGGGGGTCAGCGTCGCGTAGCTTCGAGGCGTGACCGATCCCGCTCCCGTGGTGCTGCTCATCGAAGACGAGCCGCAGATGCGGCGCTTCTTGCGTGCGGCGTTGGAAAACGAGTCATACCACCTCGTCGAGGCTACGACCGTCCGCGATGGCCTGGCCCAGGCGGCCGGCCGGAACCCCGACATTATCCTCCTGGATCTGGGCCTCCCCGATGGCGATGGCATCGACCTGACGCGTCGGATTCGGGAATGGGCGCGCACGCCGATCGTCGTGATCTCGGCGCGCGGGCAGGAGCGCGACAAGGTCGCCGCACTCGACGCGGGAGCCGACGACTACCTCACCAAGCCGTTCGGGGTGGGTGAGCTGCTGGCGCGCATGCGCGTCGCCCTGCGCCACGCCGCCCGTGCCGCTGGGCAGCCGGCAGACCCCGTGTTCGCCGTCGGCGAGGTCCGCGTGGACCTCGAGCACCGCCAGGTGTTCGTGGGCGAGCGCGAGGTGCACCTCACGCCCACCGAGTACAAGTTGCTCACCACGCTCGTCCGACACGCGGGCAAGGTGCTGACGCACCGCCATCTACTCAAAGAGGTGTGGGGCCCGAACGCGGTGGAGCACAGTCACTACGTGCGGGTGTACATGACCCAGCTCAGGCACAAACTCGAGGCGGACCCGGCGCGACCGCGCTACCTGCTGACGGAGGCGGGTGTCGGATACCGGCTGCAAGCCGAGTGAACGCTGCCGCCGTCAGTTGGTCGCTGGGTGCGGATGGAGCGCGCAACTGCAGCGCATCCGCGCGGCGTCAGGCGCGCTCGGGAAGACGTGGTAATACATGGCCACCATCATCGGGATGAACACCACGGTGTTGTAGAACAGGTGCAGCTCGAGCCGCGGGAACCACAGCTGCACGATGCTCGTGGGAACCAGGGACCCGAACAGCGTCCGGCCCGCGATCGCCTGCCCCTGCAGCAGCGCGTGCTCGATGTGATGCCAGAACTGGATCACGAGCGCCGCGATCCACCACGCCCGCGACCGGCCCACGAACCCGGGCAACAACGTCCAGATGCCCACCAGCATGATCAGCGCATAGCTGTAGTGCAGCACCTCGGAGTGCACGAGCCAGGGGAACGCCTGGCCCAGGACGCCGCGCGCCTGATGGACCGGCCACTTCAGTACGTATACCTGATACGCCTGCACCAGATGCTCGGCCCAATGCGCGAGGACGATGATCATGAACGTCTGCAGGGCCCGCTTGTGCCACGGGCCATTGAGCTTGCCGAAGAACGAGCGGGCTCCCTGGGGCTGGGCTTGCGGGTGCGTGAAAGCGGTGCTTGCCATGAGGACCGGAAACTAGTTTGCCCCATCCTGTTGGGCAAATCGCACGGCTACCTATCCCTTCCGCCCGAACCGCTCGAAGCGGTACGCGAGCTCGGGACCACCGTCACCCTCGTACGCGAGTCGTGCGATGAGCAGCGTGAACGGCTCCGTGTAACGGGCGATCCGCAAGGGCCCCGCGTCCACCGGATCGAAGCCCACGTCTCGGATCAGCTCAGCCGCCACGGCTTTGGCGCTCTCGTTGTCGCCGCAGTATACCAGACTCGGTCGGCTGGCCTTGCGCTTGGCTGCGAACACGCCAAACAGCACTTCGCTCGGCACAGTGCCGAAGGCGGAGACGACCCGAGCCTTCGGAACCTTCTTGGCCAATGCCTCAGCGCCCGAGGAGGTGTGAGCGATCACGAGGTCGGTATCGTCGGCATTCATCGGGAGCGAGCAGGTGACGATGACCTTGCCCGACAGGTCACCTGCTTGTTTCAGGACGTCGTCGACTCGGGACCAGTGCACCGCCAGCAAGAGTGCATTCGCTTCGCGCGCGGCGTCGGCTGGTGTGCCGGCTCGCGCCTTGCCTTTCGCCTCGCGGGCGAGCTTCTCGAGCTTCTGCTCACTCCGCGCGTAACTGAATACCACTTCATGTCCGGCGCGCGCCCAGATCGTGCCGAGCTTGGCGCCCATTGGTCCCGAACCCAGGATGCCGACTCGCATTTCAGAGACCCGTCCGTTTCTCCAGCGCTTCCGGGTAGCGCGCGCCCTGAATTGTGATCTGCGAGGCGGCGGTTTCGATTTCGCGGCGATCATCGGGCGTCAGCCGGATTGCCGCGGCGCCGATGTTCTCTTCCAGGCGCGCCAGTTTGGTCGTGCCCGGGATGGGGACCATCCACGACTTCTGGGCGAGTAGCCACGCGAGCGCGATTTGCGCCGGTGTTGCCCGCTTCTTTTCCGCGATCCTGCGCAGGACATCCACGATGGCCTGATTCGCTTTGCGAGCCTCCGGCGTGAAGCGCGGCACGATGTTCCGGAAGTCCGAGCTCACAAACGTCGTCTTCTCGTCGATCGTGCCCGTCAGGAAGCCCTTGCCGAGGGGACTGAAGGGCACGAATCCGATGCCGAGCTCCTCGAGGGTTGGCAGCAGCTCTTCTTCAGGACGCCTCCACCACAGTGAATACTCACTCTGCACGGCCGTGACCGGTTGGACGGCGTGGGCGCGGCGGATCGTGCGCGCACCGGCTTCGGACATGCCGAAGTGCCTCACCTTGCCTTGCGCAATCAATTCCTTGACCGTGCCGGCCACGTCCTCGATCGGGACGTTCGGGTCGACCCGATGCTGATAATAGAGATCCACGACGTCTGTCCTGAGACGCTTCAGCGAACCCTCGATGCTCTGCTTGATGCGCTCGGGGCGGCTGTCCTGCACCTGCTGCCCCTGCTCGTTCCTGATGCCGAACTTGGTGGCGATCACCACCTGCTGGCGCAATGGCGCCAGCGCCTCGCCGACGAGCTCTTCGTTGGTGTGCGGACCGTAGACCTCCGCCGTATCGAAGAATGTGATGCCGCGGTCCACGGCCGTGCGGATGAGTGAGATCATCGCCTGTTTGTCCGGGGGGAGACCGTAGCTCTGGCTCATACCCATGCAGCCGAGCCCGAGGGCCGAGACTTCCAGCTTGCTCTTTCCAAGTTTACGCGTCTGCATTGTTCCTCCTGAGGTCTACCTCGCGCTTCCGACGGGCTCGAGCTCGTCGAAAGCAAGCGAGGTCGACAGGTCGCGGTACGCCTCGATCTGCGCCTGGAGATCCGCGACGTGCTGCTCGGCGAGGGCGATGGCATCGGCGCCGGCGATGAAGCGGCGCGGCGGCTGCGCTTCGCTCGCGATCGCGACCAGCGCCCGCGCGAGCTTGGCCGGGTCGCCACCTTGTTTGCCGCTCTGGGCTTGCCACCACTTCAGCTGCTCGGCCGTGCGGTCGGCGTAGTCCTCGATGGACGGCCGGGCGTAGGTCACGGACGCCGGCTCCAGGAGCTCGGTGCGGAAGAACCCCGGGTTGACGATGGTGGTGGTGATGCCGAACGGCGCGACTTCTTGCTGCAGCGACTCCATCCAGCCCTCGAGGGCAAACTTCGACGCGGCGTATGCCGAACAGAACGCAAAGCCGACCAGCCCCGCGGTCGACGAGATCGAGATAATGTGCCCAGAGCGCTGCTCGCGCATGACCGGCAGGACGGCGCGAGTGACATTCATCGGGCCGATGAGGAGCGTCCCCAACTGCAGGTCGATCTGCTCCGGCGTTAGCTCCTCGAAATAGCCGGCAAAGAAGTTGCCGGCATTGTTGACCAGTACGTCGATACGGCCGAACCGGTTGACAGCGGCCCGGACGGCCGCCCCGGCATCGGTGCGGCTGGTGACGTCCAGCTTGACGACCAGCAGGTCGTCCGACTCACCCACGGCCTTGGCCACGGCGTCGGGGTCCCGGCCGGTGCCCACCACCGCGTGGCCGGCGGCCAGGGCGGCTTTGGCGAAATCGACGCCCATGCCACGGGCGGCTCCAGTAATGAACCAGATCTTCTTGGCATTCCCGTCAGTCATGGTACCTCCTTGATTACCCAACCTTTTCCATCCACTCCACGGGGCAATCGTAACCGGACCGTGCCGGCCTGAGTAGCCCGTAAAATCGAGAAGGGTTTGTGAGTATTATTCACAAATGGTGCGCGACGAGCTGAGCGTGCTGTCGGCGTTCCTTGCGGTGGCGGAGGAACGGAGCTTTACGCGGGCGGCGAAGCGTCTTGGGGTGTCTACCTCTGCGCTCAGCCACGCGATGCGGGGGCTGGAAGAGCGCTTCGGCGTACGCCTGCTCGCGCGCACGACGCGCAGCGTTGCCCCGACGCATGCCGGGGAGCAGCTCATCGGGCGTCTGCGCCCGGCGCTCGGCGACATTCAGGGAGCGCTGGACGTGATCTCCGGGCTGCGTGACAGGCCGGCTGGGCGCGTGCGGTTAGTCGTGTCGCCCATCGCCGCGACGACGGTGCTCGCGCCGAAGTTGGGACAATTTGCGCGTGATTACCCCGACGTCGTGCTCGACGTAACCACTGACGAAAGCCGCGTCGATCTCGTCGCCGGGCGCTTCGACGCCGGCATTCATCTTGGGGAATTCATCCAGCGGGACATGATTACGTTCCGCGTATCCCAGGACCACCGACCGGCCATCGTGGGTTCGCCCCGCTATTTCGAGTCGCACCCCAAGCCCGCATCGCCACGCGACCTGCCGAGCCACCGCTGCATCAACTTTCGACACGGATCCGCCGGCGTGTACCGCTGGGAGTTCGACAAGGGCAAGCAGTCCCTCACCGTCGCGGTGAACGGACCACTGATCGTGGATGACGTGGAGATCATGGTCCGTGCGGCGATCGATGGCGTGGGTCTGGCGTTCATGTCGGAGGACCGCGCCGCGCCGCACCTCGCGAGTGGGGAGCTCGTGCGTGTGCTCGAGGATTGGTGCCCACCGTTCCCCGGCTTCTTCCTCTACTATCCCCGTCAACGGCAGCTGTCGGCGGCACTCGCGGCGCTCATCGAAACCCTGCGTCTCTAGCGGTATCGACAGTCGGGTTGTGTACTGGTTCGGCGCCTTCGATGTAAGTGAGCTCGCGGCGCTCGGCGGCACACCGCAGCATGAGCGCGCCTCGACTCATGTCGCCTCGCCCGATGAACTCCCGGGGAAAGCGCAGTCGCGGTCCCAGCACCGCTTTCAGCGGCTCGAGGTACTTGGGCGTCGCGATGCTGCCGAGCAGGACGGCCGCGTCCGACGGGTGCAGCCCTTCGGCCAGTCGAGCGGCATCCCGCCGCAACGGGCGGGTGTAACGCCGATCGCCCGGGTCTACCGGAATCCGAGCGATCGCCCGCAACCCCTCGAGGTCGATCAATGTATCGGGAGACCGCAGACCCAGCCCCGGTACGATGACCTGAATGCCGACGGAGCCGTCCGGCGGATTGGTGAACGCTGACGCATAGGCCAGCTTGCCCCGAAAATACAGCCCACTCATGAAGGTGAAGACTTCACCGATGGTCGCTCCTTCTCCTGATCGCAGGCGCTGCGCCAATGCCGAGCCGCCATCCTTCCGCAGCAGAAACCCGGCACGCTTTCCCGCGCAGTTGGCGGGGGAGAGAAGGAAGATCTGGTGACTGGGCGACATTGGCACACTCAAACTAATATTCTTTGAACCTATGCCGAAACTGCGCGCCAAGGCGTCGAAGCGTCCGAGCGTCGAATCCGAGCCGATCCTCGTCGCGGGGCGCGAGATCGTCGTCTCGAACCCCGCCAAAGTGCTCTTCCCGAAGCCGAAATACACGAAGCTCGATCTCGTGCGCTACTATCTCGCGGTCGCCGAGGGAGCGCTGCGTGGGGCCGGCGGCCGGCCCAACGTGCTGGTGCGCTATCCCAACGGTATCACCGGTGAGTTCTTCTATCAGAAGCGGGCGCCGGAGTCACGCCCGCCGTGGATCGACGTGGTCACGCTGAGCTTCCCATCGGGCCGCACGGCGGAGGAAGTCGTGCCGCGCGACGCCGCGGCGCTCGCGTGGCTCGCCAACCTCGCGTGCCTCGAGCTCCATCCGCATCCCGTCCGCGCCGACGACCTCGATCATCCCGACGAGCTCCGTGTGGACCTCGATCCCGTGCCCGGCGTGAAATGGCCCCAAGTGCGCGAGGTGGCGCGCGTGGCCCGAGCGGCGCTGCAGGATGTCGGGCTCACGGGGTGGCCGAAAACGTCCGGCTCCCGCGGCATGCACGTCATCGTGCGCATCGAGCGGCGCTGGACCTTCGACGAGGTCCGCCGCGCGGCCCTGGCCCTGGCGCGCGACGTGGAGCGCCGTGCACCCGCGATCGCGACCAGCAAGTGGTGGAAGGAAGAGCGACACGGCGTGTTCGTGGACTACAACCAGAATGCGAAAGACCGTACCGTGGCCTCGGCATACTCGGTGCGGCCGACGCCCGACGCGCGGGTCTCGGCGCCACTCGGCTGGGACGAAGTGGCCAGTGCCGAGCCTGCCGACTTTACGCTGGCCACGATGCCCAAGCGGTTCGCGAAAGTCGGCGACCGCCACGAGGGGATAGACGCGGCGGCCGGATCGCTCGAGGGTTTGCTCGAGCTCTCGGCCCGACACGAGCGCGACGGGCAGGGGGACGCGCCGTGGCCGCCGCACTACAAGAAACAGCGCGGCGAGCCTCCGCGAGTGCAACCGTCCAGGGCGCGCGCCAGCAAGTACCCGTTGATAGAGATCGGGCGCGCCAAGCGAAAGCAGGACGCGCTGGCGGGGCTCAAGCGCTGGAAGGCACGTCACGCCAAAGCGGCGAAGTACTTGGAGCCGGCCGACGTGCTGGTCGATTCGATGCGCGGCCGCTCGTCCACCTGGACGCGCATTCGCGTGAACCTGCAGCATGTGCCGGCCAAGCTCCGGCCACGTCAGGAGCGTCTCGACCCGGACGAGAAGACTTTGTCGAGCTGGTAGGGGCGCGTGACGTCGAGCTGGTCGTAGCGGCAGGCGGCGGGTCGCTTGTCCGGCCGCCAGCGGAGGAAGGTCGCAGCGTGGCGGAAGCGATCGCCCTGCATGTGGTCGTACTTCACCTCGCACACCCGCTCGACGCGCAGCGGCTCCCAGGAGAGATCCTTGCCGGCGCTCCAACGGCTCTGCCCGCCGGGCATGCGACCCCCCGTTGCTTGGGCCTGCGCCCACGCTCGCCACGGGTGCTGCTGCAGCGCGTTCTTCCGCAGCGGCGCGAGCTCTTTCACGAGCTGCTTGCGCATCGCCATCGTGAACGACGAGGTGACGCCGACGTGCTGCAGCGTTCCGTGGTCGTCGTAGAGGCCCAGCAGGAGCGAGCCCACCGCGTCCTTACCGGTCTTGTGCCAGCGGAAGCCCGCTACCACGCAGTCGGCGGTGCGCGCGTGCTTCACCTTGATCATGGCGCGTTTGCCGGGCTGGTACGTGAGCTCCGCCGGCTTGGCGATCACGCCATCCAGGCCCGCGCCCTCGAATTGGTCGAGCCACTCCTCGGCGAGGGCTCGGTCTCGCGTCATCGGCGTGAGGTGAAGCGGGGAGCGAATCTTCGCGAACACCTTCTCGAGGAGCGCGCGACGCTCGCTTTGCGCCAGCGCCATGCGGTCGTGCCCGTCCGAGGCGAGCAGGTCGAATGCGACGAAGCTCGCCGGCGTCTCGTTCGCGAGCTTGGCCACGCGCGAGGCGGCGGGGTGCAACCGCATTTGCAACGCGTCGAAGTCGAGGCCGTGCGACGTCGCAATCACGATCTCGCCGTCGATCACGCAGCCTTTGGGCAGATGCGCCAGCAGCGCCGCGTGCAACTCGGGAAAGTAACGGTCGAGGGGCTTCAGGTCGCGACTCTGGATGTAGACGTCCGAGGCCTCGCGAAACACGATCGCGCGGAACCCATCCCACTTGGGCTCGAAGAGAAAGCTCCCGCCCTCTGGCAGGGCGTCGGCCAGCTTGGCGAGCATCGGCTCGATCGGCGGGGCTAGGAGGATTCGGTCTTTGGTGCGTCGAGGCATACTGATAGAGTACCGCCGGGCGCGACACGTCGCTAAGTTAGGGCCCTGCCGCCGCCGTAGCTCAGTGGGAGAGCTCTCGTGTCCCGCCGTTGCGCGAATGCGTTACTGAGTCCGGCAAGATGGTCGCACCGAAACCCGTGAGCCTGGTGAGGTGGCTGACGATCTGCGCTGGGCTAACCCGCGTCGGGTCGTAGCGCACGATGCCTAGGCTGTCGTCCAGCGTCACAGTGGCACTATAGACTCCGGGGAGTTTCCGCAATGCGAGCCGTGCCGTCGCGGGGCAACTCCCGCACGTCATTCGCGAGATGTGGAGCCGAACGATCGCCGTGTCGGCAGCCCCCGTGGCGACGCTCGGGTTTTGAGCCCGCGCTGTCCGGACTGCGCCATCACACACCGTGCAGAGGAACGCCGCGCCCGTGATTACAGTGGCAATGACGAGTCCCGCCTTCACTGACGTCAACATGCTTTCGCCCTCCTAGCCCAGCACAAATTTAGACCACCAGGGAAACGAGAGGAGCGGAATGGAGATGATGGTCGCGACCCACAGTGCCCGCTTCATCCGCCGACGGGCGATCGGCGAGGCGCACAGGGTGCCAGCCTCGCAGGCCCGCCGTTCCTCGCGGTTCAGCACAACGAAGCCAAATCCGAGCGAGATCACCGTGCCGATCACGAAATACGGTCGCAGTGGCCCGAACGTCGCGGCGAGCCCGGCGCCGCTCAGGCCGAGCGCGACGGCCACGAGCGGCCCGGCGCAGCAGAGCGCCGACCCGACCGCTGCCGCGACACTCGCGCCTGCGGCAAACACGGTCTTACTGACGGGCGATGCCATAGTCTCTTCTTTTAGACGAGCCCAATCTTCCCACTGGTTTTTGTGCTTTCAAGCAAGCGCGATCGCGATGGACGCTCAGGGAACACGGCCACTGGGACCGACGTTAAACGCTGCATGATTCTGATCGCAACGATCACCTGCCCTGAGTGTGGGCACCAGAGGGCCGAGACGATGCCGACGAGCGCCTGCGTGCACTTCTACGAGTGCACCGGATGCGGGACGATGCTTCGGCCAAGGCCTGGAGACTGTTGCGTCTTCTGCTCCTATGGATCGACTCGGTGCCCGCCTCGCCAAGGCGAGTTGCCGTAACTCGATCCCACGGCGTGGAGTACCACATAGCCCACCACGTCGCTAAGTTTGGGGCTTCGCCACCGTAGCTCAGTGGTAGAGCTCTCGATTCGTAATCGAGCGGTCGTCGGTTCAAATCCGACCGGTGGCTCTCCGGCTCTTGGGATGGCCAATGGCGGCCTCAGGCCGTCATCGTGAGCTTGTGCCCCTTGGCCTTGAGTGACGCCGCCAGACCCGTCTTCTCCACCGACTTCATGTAAGCCTCATCCGGACTGATCTCCTTCTTTTCGACCAGCTCGAGCAGGGCGTCGTTCAGGGTGAGCATGCCGAGCTGCTTCGACGTCTGAATGATCGAGGGGATCTGGAACGTCTTACCCTCGCGGATGAGGTTCGAGATCGCCGGCGTGGTCAGGAGGATCTCCCGCGCGGCGACGCGCCCACCGCTCAGCTTCTTGCACAGCGTCTGCGCGATCACACCCTTCAACGACTCGGACAGCATGACCCGGATCTGCGACTGCCGATCGGCCGGGAACTGGTCGATGATACGATCCACGGTAGACGCCGCCGTCGTGGTGTGCAGCGTGCCGAAGACTAGGTGGCCGGTCTCCGCGGTCTCGATGGCGATGGCGATCGTCTCCAGGTCGCGCATTTCGCCCACCAGCACGATGTCCGGGTCCTCCCGCAGGGCCGATCGCAGCGCCCGCTTGAAGCTGTCGGTGTGCACACCCACCTGACGCTGCGTGATGACGCACTTCTTGCTCTCGTGCACGAACTCGATCGGGTCCTCGATCGTGATGATGTGGTCCGTGCGCGTCCGGTTGATCAGGTCGATCAACGCGCACAGCGTGGTGGACTTTCCCGACCCGGTCGGTCCGGTGACGAGCACCAGCCCCTTCGTCAGGTAACAGAGCTGCTGAACTTCCTTCGAGAGACCGAGCTGCTCCGCGGTCACGACCTTGGCCGGGATCACGCGGAATACGGCGAACGGGCCCTTGCGGTCGCGCGCCGCGTTCACCCGGAAGCGGGCCAGCCCACTGATCTCGTAGGCGAAATCCGAATCTCCGGTCTCCTTCCACTCGCCGCGGTTGCGCTCGGGCATGACCGACAGGAGCATCATTTCGAGCTGCTCCCCGGAAAGCGGGGGCGTGGCCTGCCGCTTCATCTCTCCGTGCGTGCGGAACACCGGCGGCTCGCCCACGCGCAGGTGCAGGTCCGAGGACGACGAGTGCACCAGTGCCTTGAGGAGTTCGCCCAGGGCGCGTTCGGCCCCCTTGTACTGCGGCGCGGCGAAGTCGACGGTCCCAGCGGTTGTCGCCGCGGGCGCTTCGACCATCGGCGCGGCGGCAATCGCGGAGGGCTTCGGCGGACGGGGCGGGGGTGCGGCGGGTGCGGTGGCGCCCGCGCTGGCGGGTGCCCGCTGCGCCGCCGGAGCCGCGCCTCCCGCCGGGCTTTGCGCCCCCGCGGAGTTCTCGACCCGCGCCACCATGGCGGTCAGGCGTCCCATGTCGGGCACGATGCGTACCCGCACCATGCCGCGATCCGCGATGTACTCGAATTCCGTCTCCGTCATCTGATCGATGTGGTCGGCCGACTCGGACGGCGCCACCTCGACCAGGAGGGCGTAGATGTGCTGATCCGTGAGCGGTTGCCGGCTCACCTTTCGGGGCTTGCCGTCCTTCACCATGGTGACCGGCTCGTCCGGCAGGAGGTACAGCTGATCGCCCTGCTCCCGGAGCAAGACATCGACGAACGGATCTATCCGCGCGGCCATGACCTAGCTCAGTGGGCGCGCGTACAGCACGTACGCGCGGTTGACGTAATGGGTCGCCGCATGGGTCCACACCGCGAAGAAAGGGTCACGAGACGCGTTGAGATAGTCGAGCAGGCGTGCGTGGTGGTCGGGCAGCTCGGCGCTGGCCCACCCCCCGAGCTTGGAGCCGCCCGTCAGGACCAGCTCGACGCCGAGCATGCGCGCGGCCGAGAGGCGGGCCGGGTCGGCGATCGGCGCCTGGCGATCGACCGAGAGCGAGACGGTTTGCACCTTCGAGATCAACAGGACGTCGTGGTTCGCCGCCGGCCGGAATGCAAAGAAGCCTTCCGGCCGGTTCAGGAGCTCCAGGACCGTCTCCGGACCATCGTGATGGGGGACGCGCTCCATCACGAAGATTTGGCCTGCCTGCGACGCACCCTGCGTCAATAGCAGATTCGCTGGGACGGGCGTGCGGGGCAGCGACAGGTCGGACACGACGAAATACTAAAGACGTGGAGGAGGTACGTAAAGGAAAGACTCTCCCCACGTATTCTCACCGGGGTTGGCACTGGACTGACGCCGGTGGGGCGCGCGAACAACCGATCTGCTGGTCCATCCCGCTCGCGATCGGCCCGCAGGCGGTGCTTTGCGCCCCCTCGTGGGCGGCCTGCTCGGTCGGCCCGACGGCCGCGGCGCAGTTGGTTCGCCCGCGGTACTCCATGCACACGCGGCACTGCACTTTGGCCCGTGCCGTGGTCATGAAGAAAAAGAGTGCCGCGACGGCGAACACCGCGGCCAGGGCGTACAGCGTCGAGCGCTTCATGAAGTGTCGGACGAGACGTAGACTAAACTAGTCAGGGCCGTTTCAATTTGCCAACTCCCGGGCGTCGCCCGCGCGCTCCAACTTCTGCCTGACCGCTCACCGCAGCAATTGGATTCGTGACCCGTTCGAGGTTTTGGAAGGAGGACCACATGAGATTGGCGTCCGGAGTGTCCGCGGCCCTTGTCCTGGCGGCTCTCGGCTGGAGCTGTTCGCAGGACTCCCCGGGGCCGAGCCCGACGGGGCTCGAGGCGTCCAGCGTCGCGGGAGGGGATTTCGACTACATCGCCAGGCCACCCCACGTGCAAGTGCTCTCCGGGACGGTCGCTCCCGATGGCCTGCCATTCTGCCGATCGGGGCTTGTGTGCTACACGCCGAACTTCGTTCGCAGCGCGTACAATTTCCCGTCCACCCTGAACGGCGCCGGGCAGACGATCCTCATCGTCGACGCCTTCGGGAGCCCGACGGTGGCGCAGGACCTGGCGACGTTCGACGCGCTATTCCACATACCCGCGCCGCCGTCCTTCACGATCCTGTGTCCCGACGGATGTCCCGTCTTCGCCCCCAACGACACGCACCATGATGAGGCCGGTTGGAGCATCGAAACGAGCCTGGACGTGCAGTACGCCCACGCCATGGCTCCGGGCGCGAATATCGTGCTGGTCGTCGCCTCGACGAGTTCGGGAAACGCGATCAACACCGCCGAAGCGGCCGCCATCCAACGCTACCCCGGCAGCGTCATGTCGCAGAGCTTCGGGATCCCGGAAATCCTCGTCCACGCGAACAACGCCCAGATCCAACAGGCGCACAAGAACTATCTGGCGGCACAGGCGGCGGGGATTACCGTGCTGGCTTCCGCCGGGGACTTCGGCGCGAGCAACGGCTTCGCCACGGCCAATGCCGCCTTCCCGGCCTCGGATCCGTTCGTGACGAGCGTCGGGGGAACCCAGGGGAATCCCTACTTGCCACCTCGCACCGCTTCGAGCTGCACTCCGGCGCAGAGCCCATGCAACGTCGGCCTGGCGATGGTCAGCGGCACCTGTGCCACGCTCTCGGGCGGCTCCCTCTCCGGGCCCGCGTGCGACGCCGCGGGCTACGGCGGCGAGCAGGTCTGGAACGAGCCCGTCTTCGGTGCGGCGACGGGTGGCGCACCGAGCAACCTGTTCGGCGTGCCCTCCTACCAGGGCGGCTTGGGATTGACGACGAGAGCGATCCCGGATGTCGCATACAACGCGGCGATCAACGGCGGCGTCCTGGTGGTCTGGACGGCGATTCCGGCTCAGGCCGGCATCTATATCGTCGGCGGCACGAGCGCTGGATCGCCGCAATGGGCCTCGGTCGTGGCACTCGCCAATCAATTGAAGGGCGGACCGGTGGGGTTCATCAACCCGACGCTCTACAAGATCGGATGCTCGGCGCGGTACGGCTCCGACTTCCACGATATTACCGTCGGAAACAACCAGCTGACGGGAACGCCGGCCGGGTTCCCTGCGGCCACCGGCTGGGATGACGCGACCGGGTTGGGAACGCCGAACGTCGCGAACCTGGTGCAGGACTTGGTCACGCCGCCCTCCTGCTCCTGAGCGGGGGATAGCGACGGTCCAAAAGACGCCGGGCCTGCCGCGAGGCAGGCCCGGTTTTTTTGGGGGAGGGGGACTTTAACGCCCGGTCCCTGTCTTCCGGCGCTCGGGCGACGGCTCGTGGAACTGCTGCTGTTCCGTTGACCCTTCCATCGCGGTCACCGACGATTGCCCGCCGGTCGCGATCTGAGTGATCTCGTCGAAATAACCCACGCCCACGAACTCCTGGTGCCGCACCGCCGCGTAGCCGTCCTTCTCCGAGGCGAACTCGCGATTCTGCAGCTCCGAGTAGGCGGCCATCCCTCTGTCTTTGTACGCGCGCGCCAGCTCAAACATGCTGTGGTTCAACGCGTGGAACGCGGACAGCGTGACGAACTGGAATTTGTAACTGAGCGCGCCCAGCTCCTTCTGGAATGCCGCGACCTGCGCCTCGCTCAGGTGCTTGCGCCAGTTGAACGAGGGCGAGCAGTTGTACGCCAGCATCTTGCCCGGGTACTTCGCGTGAATCGCCTCAGCGAACCTGGTCGCTTCCGCGAGATCGGGCTTCGACGTCTCGAACCACAGCAGGTCGGCGTAGGGCGCATAGGCGAGCGCCCGCGCGATGGCCGCGTCGACGCCGTCCCGCACCCGGAAGAACCCCTCGGCGGTCCGCTCACCCGTCACGAAGCGCTGGTCGTACTCGTCGCAGTCGCTCGTGAGCAAGGTCGCGCTGTTGGCGTCGGTGCGCGCGACCAGGATCGTGTCCACCCCGCACACATCCGTCGCCAGGCGCGCCGCGACCAGCTTCGTGATGAACTCGCTGGTCGGCACGAGCACCTTGCCACCCAGGTGACCGCACTTCTTCACCGAGGCGAGCTGATCCTCGAAGTGCACCCCGGCGGCTCCGGCGTCGATCATGTTCTTCATGATCTCGAAGGCGTGCAACGGGCCGCCGAACCCAGCCTCCGCGTCGGCCACGAGCGGGGCAAACCAGTGGGTCGAGTCGTCGCCTTTCATGTGCGCGATCTCGTCGGCGCGCTTGAGGGCGTTGTTGAGGCGGCGGAGCAGGGCGGGTACGGAATCGGAGGGGTAGAGGCTCTGGTCGGGGTACATCTCGAGCGCATTATTCGCGTCGGCGGCCACCTGCCACCCGCTCACGTAGACCGCCTTGAGCCCCGCCTGCACCTGCTGAATCGCCTGGTTGCCCGTGACCGCGGACAACACGGCGACGTAGTCGTCGTCCTGGAACAGCTGCCACAGGCGGGCCGCGCCGTACCGGGCGAGCGAGTATTCGATGTCGATCGAGCCCCGCAGGCGGTACACGTCGCCCGCCGTGTACGGTCGCGTGACGCCCCGCCAGCGGCTCCCCGTCTTCCACGCATGCTCGAGGGAGGTGGTGAACTGCTGCTTATCCATGGTACCCGTCCGTGATGGTCGAGCGGTGTCAGTCGAGGTACTCATACGCTACCGTCGTGAGGAACTCCGCAAAGTCCGCGCCGGTAGCGAGGTCGGCCAAGATCCGACCCGCCATCGAAAACTTATCGTAGCCGGGTCCCCCGGGCCCTACCCGTTCGGGTAGGGCCTGCACCAATTCAGCGATGATTTGTTGCACCATAGCGGCAGTTACCGGCCGACCGTCCTGCAAACGCGCGCCATGCTGGAGCCACTGCCACACCTGTGCGCGCGAGATCTCCGCCGTCGCCGCGTCCTCCATCAGGTTGTTGATCGGCACGCAGCCCATGCCGCCGAGCCACCCTGCGAGGTACTGCAACGCAATGCTCAGATTCGTGTACAGGCCGTCCGCGGTGATTTCTCCGGCAGGCGGTGCGAGCAGGTCGCGCGCGGTGACGCGCACGTCCTCCCGCCGCCGACTGATCTGATGGGGCCCGGACATGTGCGCGTCGAACACCTCGCGGGCAACCGGGACGAGACCGGGGTGCGCGACCCAGGTGCCGTCGTGCCCCTGGCGCACCTCCCGCAGCTTGTCCTCGCGGACCTTCTCGAGCGCCTGCGCGTTCAGCGCCGCGTCCCGCTTGATGGGGATCTGTGCCGCCATGCCCCCCAGGGCGTGGATTCCGCGGCGGTGACAGGTGCGGACGACCAGATCGGCATAGGCACGCAGGAACGGCTGCTCCATCGTGACGCGCGCCCGGTCGGGGAGCACGCATTCCGGCCGGCGGCGCAGCTTCTTGATGTAGCTGAAGATGTAATCCCAGCGCCCGCAGTTGAGCCCGGCCGAGTGGTCGCGCAGCTCCCACAAGATCTCATCCGTCTCGAAGGCGGCGAGAATCGTCTCGATCAGCACGGTCGCGCGGATCGTGCCACGCGGAATCCCGAGCGCATCTTGCGCGAAGACGAAGACGTCGTTCCACAGACGCGCCTCGAGATGGCTTTCGAGCTTCGGAAGATAGAAGTAGGGTCCCGTGCCGCTTGCGGCGAGCTTGGTCGCGGTATGGAAAAAGGTGAGTCCGAAATCGAACAGCGACGCCGAAATCGGCTGCCCGTCCACGGTCAGGTGCTTCTCGACCAGGTGCCACCCGCGGGGCCGCACGACGAGCGTCGCGGTCTTGGCCTCGAGCGCATAGCGTTTCCCCTCGGGACTGGTGTACGCGATGGTGCGGGTGACCGCGTCGCGCACGTTCTGCTGGCCCGTCAGGTTGTTTTCCCACGTGGGTGCATTGGCATCCTCGAAATCCGCCATGAAGACGTTCGCCCCCGAGTTGAGGGCGTTGATCATCATCTTCCGCTCCACGGGGCCGGTGATCTCGACGCGGCGGTCGGTCAGGTCGGGACGGATCGGCGCGACCGTCCAGTCGCGATCGCGGATCTCTTTCGTCTCGGGCAGGAAGTCGGGCAGCCGGCCGGCA
>Ga0114129_10001125_pt1 | contig 35324 bp, 33 predicted proteins | sample RhiMetdeltSRZDD1_FD_80071 | JGI IMG/M metagenome (GOLD analysis project Ga0114129, IMG submission 80071) | Populus rhizosphere microbial communities from Tennessee, USA - Rhizosphere MetaG P. deltoides SRZDD1 (version 2) (version 2) | ecosystem: Host-associated > Plants > Roots > Rhizosphere >...
GCGGCTGCTTCTCTAGCCATTCTGCTTGGAAATCTTGGAACGATCCAGCTTCTGTATAACAAACTACAACAGCTTGGTGCGCTTGGCACCTTCACCTGGGAATCGACCTTTCCTCAGCGACTGACGTGGGCCATCGAAGGAATGCAGATGCTTTTCGGCGGTGCTTCGCTCCCCATCGGGTTAGGTGACTGGTACTGGGATCCAAGCCGGGTCATTCCGCCAGGACCAGGCAATGAGATCACCGAGTTTCCGTTATTCACATTCCTCTACAGCGACCTGCACGCGCACATGATGGTTATGCCCGTGGCGCTGCTTGCCCTCAGTTGGGCGCTCGCCGTCCTAGTTGGACGAGCCAAATGGCAGAATAGAGCCTCAGCCGGGTTAGGAATCGTAATCGGTGGGCTGATCATCGGTACGGTGTATCCTGCCAACCTGTCCGATGCCTATACTTATTTGTTGATTGGTATCATCGCGTTAGCCTATTCGATCTGGCGCCATTCCGAAATCGAGCCCATCACACGAATCGCACTCGCCATCGGTGGAGCGATCGCACTCTATATGTTGTCCACCTATCTGTATTTGCCATATCGTGCATGGTATGCACAGGCCTATAGCGCGCTTGACCCATGGAAGGGACCATATACACCGGTTGCTTCCTATCTTACACATTGGGGCGTGTTCCTTTTTATCGCTGTTTCGTGGATGGCCTGGGAGACGCGGCAGTGGATGGCACAGACACCTCTCTCTGCACTGAGCAAACTCAAACCGTATCAATTGTTGATCGAGGGCGCATTGATTGGGCTGGTTATTGCGCTTTTGGCGATTCAATTTTTTGTTGGCACAAGCATCCAGTGGATCGCACTGCCTATCGCGGCCTGGGCCGGGGTGTTGTTGTTGAACCCGAATTTACCGGATACGAAACGCCTAGTATTGTTCTTCATTGGAACGGCGATGTTCATTAGCCTCCTTGTGGAGGTCGTGGTGGTGAGGGGCGATATTGGGCGCGCCAATACAATCTTCAAGTTCTATTTGCAGGCCTGGCTAATGCTGGCGGTCAGCGCGGGGGCGATGCTGGCATGGACTCTCTCCGCCTTTTTCAGATGGCTGCCCGGCTGGCGAGCCTTCTGGCAGACTGGCTTGATCTTGCTCGTTGCGGGTGCGGCCTTGTTTACTGTGAGTGGTACGGCTGGCAAGGTCCGTGACCGCTGGGTGGCGGAGGCCCCGCACTCTCTCGACGCCATGACCTTCATGAACTATGCTCAATATGATGACTTTGGTCAGCGACTGGTTTTAAACGAAGATTATCGTGCCATCCGCTGGATGCAGGAGAATGTACAAGGGTCACCTGTGATCGTGGAGACAAATTGTCCTGAGTATCACTGGTGTACACGTTTTACCATCTATACGGGACTGCCCGGTGTAGTGGGCTGGAATTTTCATCAAAGGCAGCAACGTGCCTTTAACTCCACCTGGGTGGAGGAACGCGTCGCTGCCGTTGGAAACTTCTATAACAGCATCGAAGACAAGTTCACCAGCGACTTTTTGAAAACGTATGACGTGAAATATATTATCGTTGGTCAACTGGAACGCGCGGCCTACACACCAGAGGGGATTGCCAAATTCGAGCAATGGGACGCTACGCTATGGAAGTCCGTGTACAGGGATGGGCAGACGATCATTTATGAAGTAATACAGTGACAGGAGCGTTTAACTAGTAGCCCTGTTTCAGGTGACTGGAGTATCTTATGATCTTTCATATTACATCTCACACGGCATGGGCAGAAGCACAGGCCCAAGGTGAATACACCGCACCGAGTCTCTCTGTAGAGGGCTTTGTGCATTGCTCGACTCATTCACAAGTTCTACCAGTGGCGGAGAACTTTTATAAAGGGCACGAGGAGCTTATCGTGCTTGTGATTGATCCAGCGCTGCTTTCCTCGGCGCTGCACTGGGAATTGCCGTTTGAGCAGATACTGCCTCCTGGCATCGCCGAAGGAGAAAAGTTTCCGCATATTTATGGCCCGATCAATTTAAACGCAGTGATGAAAGTGGTTGAGCTGAAAGTGGATTCCAACGGCGCCTTCACGTTGCCCGATCTCTAATCATCCTATGCTCCCATCGCGATTCACCGATCATCCATGACCTCATTTCTCACCTGGTATATCCTCATCACCCTCCTCGGCTGGATAACTTTCCCTCTGGCGTATCGTTTGTTCCCAGCGTTGAAGGATCGCGGCTATACGTTATCACGCGCGCTGGGTTTGCTGATCTGGGGATATGTCTTCTGGCTGTTTGGGTCACTCGGCATCGCACAAAATGACATGGGCGGCTTGCTACTGGGATTGGTCATACTGGGGGGATTGAGTGCCTGGAGAATCGTAAATCGGAAGTCGGAGGTCATCCATTGGCTTGACGAGAATCGCCGCCTTATCCTCACGGCAGAGCTCCTTTTCCTCTTTGCCTTTGCATTCATGGCCTTTGTCCGTTCGGCAAACCCTGAGATCGTTGGCACGGAAAAACCGATGGAATTGATGATGATTCATGGCATTCTGAACTCACCAGTCTTCCCTCCGCGCGACCTTTGGCTTTCAGGGTATTCAATTTCCTATTATTACTTTGGCTATGTGATGACGTCCATGCTGGCCATGTTCACGGGCACGCCGGCTACGATGGCCTTCAACTTGATGATCGCCCTGGTCTTCGCCCTGTGCGCTCTCGGCGCGTATGGGATTCTATATAATCTGCTGAGAACGGCGCAATCATCCGAGGTCGAGGATCAAACATCTCATCCTCGTTCCTTTTTCCTCTTTCCTCTCCTCGCGCCTCTCTTCCTTCTCCTCGTTAGCAATGTGGAAGGTTTCCTCGAGATGCTTCACGCGCGCGGCCTCTTCTGGAAGGATGGCTCAAACTTCTGGACCTGGCTCGATATCCTTGAATTGAGAGACGCGCCCTCGCAAACCCTTTCATGGATTCCCCAACGGGCGGGTTGGTGGTGGTGGCGCGCCTCGCGTGTCATCATGGATTATGATCTCAAAGGCAATTGGACGCTGGATGTTATCAATGAGTTTCCCGCTTTTTCATACATCCTGGGAGATTTACATCCGCATGTGTTATCCATGCCGTTTGTGTTATTAGCCGTGGCAGTCGCGTTGAATCTTTTTCTGGGTGGGTGGCAGGGGAAGATCAATCTATACTTTGGTCAATTACATGTCAACCTCACGGGTTTTCTCCTCATTGCTCTCATGCTGGGCGGTCTGGCCTTCCTCAACACGTGGGATATCCTCATCGCAGGAGCGTTGATCGTTTTCAGCTACGCGTTGGCGCGGGCCCGCCGTCAGGTCCCCGCTGGGAGCGCGGCGGGCGAATCAGGCTGGGGTTGGGAAAGAATCGAAGATGTCCTGCTGCTGGGAATTCCAGTACTCGCCACAGCCTACGTGCTGTATCTGCCCTTCTTTATTGGCTTCGATTCGCAGGCGGGTGGTCTCATCCCCAATTTCATGTTCCCGACGCGCGGCGCGCAATTGTGGGTCATGTGGGGTACGTTGTTTATTCCAATTTTTGCCTATCTGGTTTATTTGTGGAGGGCTAACGTACCCGCCAATTGGCGTACTGGTTTATTGGCAGGACTGGGCATTGCGGTCCTGTTATTGGTATCCATGTTCGTTCTGGGATTTGTCGCGCTGAGATTCAAGTCCGAGCTTGTCAACCCGATTTTGGCCGCGCAGGGTCGCGACGCCAGTACATTCATTGCTGATAGTATGTCACGCAGGCTGCTGTATATTGGCGGATTAATAACATTACTGGCATTGCTGATTCCCACGTTGTCATTTTTATTCTCAATTCATTCACCGACAGATTCTGACGAACTATACGACCTGGAGCCCTTACCAGCCGTTGACGAACCCTCCATCCCTCATTCCTCCTATTTCATCCTTTTATTGATTACCCTGGGAGCTCTGTTAATTCTCGGCCCGGACTTTTTATACCTCAGCGACAACTTTGGATATCGTATCAATACTGTGTTCAAGTTTTATTATCAGGCCTGGATCCTATTGAGTCTTGCTGCGGCCTATGGCGCGGCCGTTCTACTCAAAAATTTGCGCGGCGCGGCGAACGCGATTTTCAGCGCCATTTTTCTTATGGTTCTGATTGTGGGTCTGGCCTATCCCGTGCTCGGTGTGGCTAGCAAGACAAATGGCTTTAATCCTCCCTTTGATCTTACACTGGATGATTTTGACCGCGTGCAGCGCGAGACACCTGATGAAGCTGCGGCGATGGCCTGGTTGACATCCGCACCCGATGGCATCGTTGCTGAGGCTACCGGCAACCCCTATTCCTCTTATGCGCGCGTATCCATTTACACGGGTTTGCCAACGGTTTTAGGCTGGGGGAACCATGAAGGTCAATGGCGCGATTACGCCCTGCAAGGCTCGCGCGCACAGGATATTGAAACGCTGTACTCCACGCCCGATTGGGTCACCGCGCAGGATATTATCAAACGTTATAACATTCGATATGTGTATGTTGGAAACCTCGAACGTGTCACGTATCGAGTAAGCGAAGAGAAATTTAGCCTCTTTTTGAAATTGGTTTTTCAACAGGGCAATGTTGCCATCTATGAAGCGCCATAACCTCCTGTCACACCTGCACTCCCGATTTTTGAAATGCTGAAGCATTTCACAGAAAATCAGGCAGGTGTGCGCCAGGTGCAAGTTTTGCAAGGGTTGAGAGGCGCCACTCGCAATGACAGAATAAACACAGGTAAAATACTTCTATGAATTCCTACCAAAACAAAAATGAAGGCTGGCTATATGGGTTGGCCTTTCTTATCGCCGTCGCCTTACGCTTCATTCAACTAGGCGCGGCTCCGCTGACCGACTCGGAAGCAACCCTGGCATTGCAAGCTTTCCATCTGGCGAAGGGCCAGGGCGAAATCCTTGCTCCACAGCCTGCCTATATTCTTTTTACCAGTCTGTTCTTCCTGGTTATTGAAAGCACGAATTTTATGGCGCGTGTCATCCCCGCCCTGGTGGGGAGCACATTGGTCTTTGCGCCTTATTTCTTTCGTCAAAAGATTGGTACACGGCCCGCTCTGATTCTTGCCTTCTTATTTGCATTCGACCCGGGCCTGGTGGCCCTCTCACGTCAAGCCAATGGGATGATCCTCGGCGTGACCTTTCTGTTGTTTGCGTGGGGGCTGTGGATAAATCGACGAGAAACCCTCGCTGGAATTTTTCTCGGCCTTGCGCTTCTTTCTGGCCCGTCGGTTTGGTCTGGCGTTCTGATACTGCTGCTCGCCTCGATCTTTTTGCGCGGCATAAACCTCACATCCACCCGCGATAATTCTCCCGTCAGCGACTCTCCACTTGCGACTAACGAATTTTTGCGAAGCATCGCAATGGGCCGCACTACACTTTTTTCCCTGATCGCCACCCTGCTCCTCGCTGGGACCCTCTTCTTCACAGTCCCCAACGGACTCAGCGCCGCGTTTGACTCCCTGCCTGCCTACTTCTCCGTCTGGGTCGCGCCTTCCACGACAACGGTTTCGCGCACGTTGTTCACATTCATTGCATACGAACTGCTTGGCATCTCCCTCGCGGCCCTATCCATCGTGCGCGGATTTCGTACCAACAGCAAGCGAATTATCCGTTTGAGCATGTGGCTGGGCCTTGCCTTACTGCTGGCGGTGTTCTACCGCCAGACGGATGAACTGGCCTGGGCCATCATTCCGTTACTGTCATTGGCGGCCATGGAACTTTCACGGGCCTTCGATATGTATCGCGAAGAAATTGTGGAAGTGGGTGTGGTAGTCTTTGCGATCTTTATTTTGATGGTGTACATCTGGTACAACATTTCGGGCATTGCCTTGAATCCGGCCTCGACTCCAGCCACAGTGCCGATCTTTGGCGTGGTGGAAAATGCCCGCACCTTCGTTTTATACGGTTCCATATTGATTCTGATCGTCAGCATTGGACTGGTGGCGTTTGGCTGGTCCATGCGCACTGCCAGGTTGGGAGCTGCGTGGTCATTGGCCATTTTCTTCGGCTTGTACAGCCTGGGCGCGGCCTGGGGCGCCAGCGGGCTGCGCCACCCCGGCGGCGTGGAGTTATGGATTGCTGAATCAGCCAGACCCCTGCAGGCGAATTTACTCCTTGCCAGCGTGGACGATATCTCGGAATTCAGCCTGGGGCATATCGATTCGCAGCCTGTGACGATCTATGGACTTTCATCCCCGGCCCTGGAATGGCTCTTACGAAACAACGAAGTAAGCACGGCTTCAACACTTGACCCGCAACTGGCGCCGCCGATTGTGATAACCCCGCAAATGAGTGACTTGGGGTTGCCGGCCGCCTATCGCGGCCAGGATTTTACCTGGAGACAAACCCCTCAATGGGCCGTGACCCAAAATTATGATTGGATCAACTGGCTGGTATTTCGTAAACTGCCACTGGAAAATGAAACCATCATCCTCTGGGCACGCGACGATCTTTTCCCGGATGCGCGTGTGACTCAGCCATAAGGGGTCCTCAAAGCCAAGGGAAATTCACATGACCCCTTCCAAACCACCCTCCATCATCGCCATTGATGGGCCTGCGGCTTCGGGCAAATCCACGTTGGGGTTAAAGCTGGCCAATAAGCTTGGATATCTATTCTTTGATACGGGCGTGATGTATCGCGCCATCACCTGGCTGGCCTTGAAACTAGATATTGACCCCCGCGCCGAGGCCAGGATCACGGCCCTCGCGGAGCAAGTGCAGATCGACATCGCGCCAGCCTCAAAGGAGGATGGACGCGTCTGCGACGTCCTGATTGCAGGAGAAGATATCACCTGGGAAACGCGGCTGCCTGAAGTGGATGCAAATGTATCCATCGTCTCTGCCTATCGTGGCGTTCGTGAGGCGTTGAGCCGGCAACAGCGGCGCGTCGGTCAGCGCGGAAAGGTCGTCATGGTTGGACGCGATATCGGGACGGTGGTATTGCCCGAGGCCGATTTGAAGATCTATCTGGATGCCTCGGCGCAGGAGCGCGCGCAGCGTCGTTATGATGAGATCATTGCGCGTGGCGGGCAGGCCGATTACAACGATATCCTGGCAATGGTCCTCGAGCGTGATCGGATTGATTCCACTCGCGATGTGGCTCCACTCAAGGCGGCGGACGATGCCGTACTGATCGACTCGAATCAGATCAATGCTGAACAGGTTTTTGAGCAGGTACTGGCTTTGTGCAAATGAGTGACACGAAGGTGTACCGCGTGCCATTGCACTATCGCATCATTCGCTTCTTTATGAAGCCAATTTTTCGCGGCATCTTCCACATTTTGGGGAATGTAAAGGTTATTGGCAAAGAGCATATTCCATATGGCAAGCCGTATGTGGTTGCCATGAATCATGTTTCGATCTTCGACCCGCCTTTTGTGGCCGCGTTCTGGCCTGAGCAATTGGAGATCATCGGCGCGGCGGATGTGTTCGATAAGCCCGGCCAGGGAGTTGTGCTAAAAGCGTATGGTGTCATCCCGGTGCATCGCGGCGATTATGACCGCGCCTTGTTGACCAAAATTATTCGCATTATCAAATCTGGTTTGCCTTTGTTGATCGCGCCTGAAGGTGGCCGGTCCCACGTCCCTGCCATGCGACGCGCCATGCCGGGTGTAGGCTATATCATCGAACAGACGGGTGTGCCTGTCCTGCCAACTGCGTTGGTAGGCACCACGGAAGACTTCTGGCAGCGTGCCCGGCGCGGCGAACGCCCTCACCTGGAAATGCGGATTGGCAAACAGATTCATCTCCCCGAGATTACCGTTAGAGGCACCGAGCGACATGCAGCGCGCCAGCACAATGCGGACCTGGTGATGCGTCATCTGGCGGGCCTGTTGCCTGAGGAATATCGCGGCATCTATGCAGACTCCCCCATCTTCCCAGCCTAAACCTGTCACCGATTGGTGGCGACCTGATTTAGTCAGACTGCCCCGTCTTACATGGAGGCGGCGAATCTTTCGCGTTTTTATGCGCGGAATATTCAAATTAACTACTCTCGTGACAATGCGTGTCACCGTGAGCGGTATGGAGAACTTCCCGAAGCGGGGCCCGGCTTTAATCGTAATCAATCATCTTGGCGATGCAGATGTGGTGCTGTTAGGCGCGGCAATTCCCCGGACGATTGACGGAATGGGCAAGATCGAACTGAGCGAACACTGGCTGGTGGGGCCGATCTTCCGAGCCTATGGTGTGATCTATATTCATCGCGGCAGGCCAGATCGAAAGGCCATCCGCGCCGCGCTCGATGGGTTGGCGGAAGGTCGCATGATTGCGCTCGCACCGGAAGGCCGGCAGGCGTTGGATGGCAAGCTGGAGGAGGGCACAGATGGCGCGGCATTCCTTGCAATGAAATCCGGCGCACTAATTGTTCCGATCGCCATGACGGGAACCGGGAACGAAAATATCAATAGTCATTTGCGAATATGGCGGCGCGCGCGCGTCACATTGTCAGTGGGGAAACCGTTCAAATTGCAGGAGCAGGATGATCGTCACAAGACGCTGCGAGAGGGGACATATCAGATCATGGAGGCGTTGGCGAGTCTGCTTCCAGAGTCCTATCAAGGGAACTACAAAAGAAACCCGTCATGAATTGGGGCTATAATCAAATCCTATGCAGTTCATTCCATCGCTCTTGGATAATCTTGCATATGTAAATCCTATTCCAGCAGCGGGGTGGCTGGTGTGGCTTGGTGTCGGTGGAATGCTGGCAGTTTCATTCTATAACTGGCGGACCTATCAACCAAAACTGGATGCACGTGGCTGGGGGCTGTTTGGCGTGTTGTTCTTTGTGACGCTCGCGACTGCATTTTTCATCGGTTTGGAATTTTCAAGCGGCTCCTCTCTACCCGTGCCCGGATTGCCCGAAAAGCCGCCGGGTTCCACTATGATGATTTTTTCTGCCATCCCGTGGATGCTGGCTGGTGGCTTACTGGGTCCATTTGCCGCGGCGGGACTGGGAATGTTAAGCGGGCTGGTGCGCGCCGTATGGGATACCCACAGCCTCTTCACAGTGATCGAGCTGGGCCTGATGGGTGCCTTGTTTGCGGTGTTCAATCGCCAGCGGTATCGCACGGCGTTGTACACCTGGCTGCGGCAGCCGTTGTTCAGCGCGCTGTTGCTGACGGTGATCCATGCCATTTTGTTCGTGCTAAGCGCCTTCTTCACTGCCTCGGCAGTTGCCACCGTTACCGAACGGCTGGATTATGCGTTGAGCAATGTGGGCCTGGCAAGCCTGGCATTTGCAGGTGAGGTACTGGCAGGCGGGTTGTTTGCGCAAGTCATCGCAATCGCCTTTCCACCGCGCTGGGGTGGCATGGGTGCCCTTCAGCCCTCGCCGGCTGAGAAAAGTATCGAGACGCGTTTCGTCTCCGGTACCGGGACGATCATCTCGATCTTATTAATTACACTTCTGCTGGGTGATTGGATTATCGCTGGCCGGGCGGCGCGTGACCTGTTACAAGACCGCCTGCAAGGCGTGGCACAGATGGGCGCTCAGAGTGTGCCCTTCTTTTTGGAGGCCGGGCAAAACCTGGCAGCTCAGATTGCCGCCGACCCACAATTAGCTCAAACGGCCGATGCCGAAATACCCGCGTTGCTTGGCAGGCAGTTGCAATCGGTGCCTTATTTCAATCAACTTGTCTTATTCGATTTGCAGACGAATTCAGCCGTTGCCAGTTATCCTCCTGAATTGATTTTTCAAATTACCTCCAATGAGGAAACTGGCATAATTCTTACCTCACAGGGTATTCCAAATCAAATGTATGCCATCCCGCCAGCTGAGAGCGGTTCGGCGCGGATTGCCTTTCTGGCGAGTGTGCCTGGCACTACCCGTGTGTTGATTGGGAGGTCCGATCTTAACGCCAACCCCTACATGCGTTCATTGATTAGCAATCTGAACAGCCTGCAGGAAGTGAATGGCGCGGGAGTGTTGATCGATGACCAGGGAAACATCATCTATCACTCGCAGTCCCAACAGGTAATGGTTCCCTATACCGGAACGCGCGGCGTGGAACCACTTTTTGATACCGAAACTGCTCCCAACGGGACCCGGCAACTGGCTTACTATCAACCGATCCCAGGCCATCCCTGGGCGATTGCCCTCACTGTCCCTGTGCAGGAAGCGCAACTGCTGGCCATCGAGATCGCGTTGCCTATATCGATCATGATCATTTTGCTCGGCGTGATCGCGCTAGTCTCGCTGCGGTTGAGTTTGCGCGCGGTCACCGGCTCTCTGCACGGGCTGGCCGAGGAAGCGAAAACTCTTTCCACTGGCAAGCTGGACCATCCACTTAACACCGATGGCATGGATGAAGTCGGCGAGATGCGCCGCTCGTTTGAGCAGATGCGCGTAAATTTGCAGGCGCGTCTGAATGAGTTAAATCGCCTGTTGGTAGTGAGCCAGGGTGTGGCTTCTTCCTTGAAATTGAATGAGGCATTGGAGCCTATCCTCAAGGCAATGACGGATAGTGGCGCGAGTTCGGCGCGCATCATGCTGGTGCGTGATATGATTCCCAGCCCTGTGGAAATCAACGTGCGCTTCTCCTATGGCCCTGAAAAGGATGCATACATGCATCTGGATCAGCAGTTGCTGGCACTGACTGAACAACAGGAACGCCTGGTGATGGCGGTTGTCACACGCACCCGCGGACTGGACCTTGACCCCAATTTACCCAACCCCGAATCCTTGATCGCAATCGCATTACGGCATGAGAGCCGGCACTATGGAGTGTTGTGGGCGGGTTATAAGACACAACACGTGTTTAGTGAGTCCGATATCCGCTTTATCAGCACGCTGGCGAGTCAGGCGGCGCTGGCCGTGGCAAACATCCGCTTGTTCTTAACCGTCGAAGCCAGTCGGCGTCAGCTGGAGGCCATTCTTAACTCCACACCTGACCCGGTGCTCGTCACCGACGCGTCGAACCGTCTCATTCTGGCAAACCCGGCCGCGGGTCATGTCTTCGGTGTAACGATACGGCGCGGGGAACGTCCTGATTTGGAGCGGACGATCCAGGTCAAGGCGTTGAATGATCTGCTGTTATCTTCCTCCACAGAAAAACGTTCGGCTGAGATCCACATGCCCGATGGAAAGACGTATCTGGCTATGGCGTCCGCGATGCTTGCAGAAGGAAGAGCGGTTGGGCGCGTGTGTGTTTTGCGCGATGTGACTCAACTCAAAGAGATTGATACATTGAAATCAGATTTTGTTTCAACTGTAAGCCATGACTTGCGTTCGCCGCTGACGTTGATGCGCGGTTATGCTACCATGCTGGAAATGGCTGGCGAGTTGAATGAACAGCAAAAGAGTTACACCAAGATGATTGTTCAAGGTGTGGATAACATGGCGAAACTCGTCAATAACCTGCTCGATCTTGGGCGCATCGATTTTGGCGTGGGCTTACAGGTCGATGAGATTCCCGTGTTGGATATTTTGGAGCGCGTGACAAGTGGTTTGCAATTACACGCCAAGCAGAAGAATATTTCTCTGGGCGTTGAAATCCCCAAGGATATGCCACATGCCATTGAAGCTGATCAGGCATTATTGCATCAGGCGATCTATAACCTCGTGGAGAATGGTTTGAAGTACACGCCGGATGGTGGGGAGGTCACTGTTAAGCTGCTTACCGCGCCCGACACGTTGACGTTTGCGATTCAGGATACAGGCATTGGCATCCCAGCCAGCGACCTGCCGCGCTTATTTGAAAAGTTTTATCGCGGCACAAACCGTGAGGCCCTGGCACAACGCGGCACAGGGTTGGGCCTGGCCATCGTAAAATCCGTTGCTGAACGGCATGGCGGAAAAGTGTGGGTGGACAGTGAATTAGGCAAGGGGAGCGTTTTTCATTTGCAGGTCCCAGTCGTACAGACCAAGGAGACAAGTCGCAATTGATTTTGAAGAAAGCTGCCCCTCGCCTTGAGGGTTGATGTACTGCATTCATGATTGATCCTGAAGACGATAAGAGTTCCTCATTCATTCACCGTACTACAAACCAGAAACCGACGCGTAACATTCGTCATTTTCTCATTGGCCGTCCGCTTCAAACTGCAGACGAAGCCCACCAAGCGATTGGTAAACGGATAGGCCTGGCTGTTTTTGCATCCGACGCGCTCTCCTCTACAGCCTATGCGACCCAGGAGATGCTGGTCATCCTGGCGGCGGCCGGGGCACTTGCCTTTGGCTATGTGTTTCCCATTTCCATGGTTATTGTGGGCTTGCTTACGATTGTTGTTATCTCTTATCAACAAATTATTCATGCTTATCCTAAAGGGGGCGGTGCATATATCGTGGCGTACGATAATCTCGGCCAGTTTCCTGCGCTGGTGGCTGCCTCGGTATTATTGATGGATTATGTCCTGGGTGTATCTGTATCTATTTCTTCGGGTGTCGCGCAGATCGTGTCGGCATTCCCACAATTGTATGAATATCGGATAGCTATTTGTGTAGGCTTTGTGGGGTTGATCACTATTGTCAATTTACGCGGCGTACGAGAATCGGGCCTGGCATTCGCTATCCCCAGCTATTTTTTCATCGCCATTATGTTTATAACAATTGGTACCGGGTTGTTCCGCATGATGAATGGTTCGCTTGGAACAATCACGAACCCGCCGCCAATTGAACATTTCGGTGAACAATTATCCGGTATTACTCTATTCCTTATCCTGCACGCATTTTCGAGTGGAACGACCGCGCTCACGGGTGTGGAGGCGATCTCAAATGGCATCACTGCTTTCAGGGAACCCCGCAGTCGGAATGCGGGCATCACCCTCATCTGGCTGGGGCTCATCCTGAGTTTATTGTTTCTGGGGATTTCCTTCCTCACTCGTGAGATTCAAGCTGTGCCGTCAGAGATGGAAACGGTAATTTCACAACTGGCGCGCACAGTCTATGATGGACAGGGGCTGTTTTACCTGCTTACTATTGCAGGAACCACATCGATTTTGATTCTGGCGGCAAACACGTCCTTTGCTGGTTTTCCGCGCTTGAGCGCCATGCTTGCCAGCGATGGTTTCATGCCGCGCCAATTAAGCTATCGTGGGAGCCGTCTCGTGCATTCCTACGGTATCGTATCTTTAGGTATAGCATCTTCGCTGTTGATTGTTCTCTTTCAGGCAAGTGTCACCCGTCTGATTCCACTTTATGCGATTGGCGTGTTCCTGTGCTTTACACTTGCACAAATAGGCATGGCGCGCCGATGGCGGCGTTCGGGGCAACTAAAAAATGAAAGTACAATATCGGGCCCCGCGCAACCTATAAAGTATGACGATCAGTGGATGTTAAAAATGATTGCGAATGGCTTTGGCGCGGTTTGTACGGCCATTGTTATGTGTGTCTTTATCATCACGAAGTTTGTTGATGGCGCGTGGATTGTTCTGGTGGCCACCCCCATTTTCATAAGCATTCTACTTTGGATTCACCGCCATTATATGAGCGTCGCGAATCGTCTCTCACTCGGAAATTATGGTGAGCCGCCACCCTATCTGGGTCGTCATCGAGTCATTGTGCCACTTAGTAATGTCCACCAGGGCACGCTAGCGGCACTTCGCTACGCGCGCATGTTGTCGGATGATGTAACTGCAGTTCACGTGGCGATAGAGCCCGGCGATACAGAAAAGGTTCGCAAAAGGTGGGATAAATGGGGACGCGGCACACGACTTGTCATCGTGGATTCTCCGTACCGCCTCTTCCTCGAACCTTTGTTGGTCTACATCGAAGAAATTTTATCGGCCCGGCAATCCAACGAGATCATCACCATCGTTGTGCCACATTTTGTTTCGAGCCAAAGGATTTACGAGAGCTTGCATATGCAAACTGCCGAATTGCTCCGTCGTGAATTGCTGGCCACGCCCGGTGTGGTGATCACCGAAGTTCCTTATCAGATTCCTTGAGCGCATACCTTTTTATGAATTTGTACTATAATCATTTCGCTCCTCGCGTGAGCGAGGGCATCTTTTTGTAAACAAAAGAGAATATGTTAACCCCAGAGAATAATCAAACAGAGATCATGCGGCGGCAGAGTGAATACCAGCCGCCTCGTTCGTTAAGACATTGGTTCATTGGACGTCCCTTGCAAACAGCGGACGCGCCTCACCAAACGATCGGGAAAGTGATCGGGCTGGCGGTCTTTGCCTCCGACGCACTTTCCTCCACCGCATATGCCACTCAGGAAATATTGGGTGTGCTCATTGTAGTTGGCACATTGGCATATGGATTTATTTTTCCTATTTCGATTGCTATTGTTGTGTTGCTGGCAATCGTGACTGTTTCGTACCAGCAAACTATTTATGCCTACCCGGGCGGAGGTGGCGCGTATATTGTTTCACGAGATAACCTCGGTGAGATCCCGGCCCAGATTGCTGGTGCAGCCCTGTTGACAGATTACATTTTGACAGTGGCGGTCTCCATGTCGTCTGGGGTCGCCCAAATTATCTCGGCCTTTCCACAATTGGATCCCTATCGCGTTCAAATCGCTGTGGCAGCGGTTTTTCTCGTTATGTTGATCAATTTGCGCGGCGTGAAGGAAGCAGGTACTGCCATTGCGATACCAACCTTCTTCTTTGTCGTCATGATGTTTATTACCGTGGGAATGGGTCTGTTCAAGAGTTTGACTGGCACGCTGGGAATTGTGGATAATCCACCCGACCTGCATATTGTTGAAACCCTTTCCGTCATCACGCCTTTTCTCCTTCTGCATGCCTTTGCCAATGGAACTACTGCGTTGACGGGTGTGGAAGCCATTTCAAACGGTGTGACGGCCTTTAAGGAACCGCGCAGTCGCAACGCGGCCATTACATTGATTTGGATGTCCCTCATCCTTGGTTCACTCTTTCTCAGTATTTCCTACTTGACGAGTCAGATTCAGAGCGTTTATTCCCACGATGAAACGGTCATATCACAACTGGCTCGCACTGTATTCGATGGGCGTGGTCCACTTTACCTGGCAATCCTTGCGGCTACAACCATCATCCTGATGATGGCGGCAAATACGGCTTTTGCGGGTTTTCCGCGCCTCAGTGCCCTCGCCGCCGAAGATGGTTTCCTTCCGCGTCAATTAACATTTCGCGGAAGCCGCCTCGTGTACTCAAATGGTATCTTCACACTGGCAATCATCGCTTCATTTTTGATTATCATCTTTAGAGCCAGGGTGGATTTGCTTATCCCTCTATATGCCATTGGGGTATTTCTTTCATTTACTCTATCGCAAACCGGTATGGCGAAGCGCTGGTGGAAAATTGGACATCTCAAGGCGGGGGAGAAAATCGTTGAGCCGGGCTCTACTTTGACCTATGACAAAGGTTGGCGTGTCAAGATGTTCATCAACGGCTTTGGCGCGTTATGTACAGCAATTGTGACGCTTGTTTTTGCCGTTACAAAATTTGGCGAGGGGGCATGGATAGTTCTCATCCTTACGCCCCTACTGGTTATGATTTTCTTTACTATTCACCGCCATTACAAGGACCTGGCATCCCGCCTCTCGCTGGACAAATTCAGTGGGTTGCCCGCCCGGCAGGTACGGCATCGTGTGTTTTTGCCGGTAAGTGGTATACACCAGGGCACACTGGAAGCGTTGCGCTATGCCAAATTGCTCTCGGATGACGTGACTGCCGTGCACATCGCCATGGATCCCGACGCGACAGACAAAGTTCAGACAAAATGGAAGGTTTGGGGCGAGGGAACCCGGATGGTTATTCTGGATTCTCCGTACCGTCTCCTGATTGAGCCATTGCTCGAATACCTGGAAGATGTTATCGAGAATCGTCAACCCAATGAAACGATCACAATTGTTGTGCCTCAATTCATCCCATCTCAACGCTGGCATAACGCCTTGCACATGCGCACTGCCGAAGTCTTGCGGCAGGAGTTATTATCGAAGCAAGGCGTGGTTGTCACAGATGTGCCCTATCAGGTTCGTGGAGAGAAGGAGCAAGCATGAATTTTATTATTGTAGGTTGTGGTCGGGTCGGCGCGGAATTATGTTATCGCCTCTTCAAAAGTGGTCATCAGGTTGTGGTGGTGGATAGCCGAAAAGAGGCGTTCAACCGCCTGCATCCTGACTTCCGCGGGCGTACTCTGGAAGGCGAAGGCCTGGCGGAAAGCGTGTTGGAACGCGCTGGCATCCGTGAAGCGGATGGCCTGGCTGCTGTTACCAATTCCGATACGATGAATGCAGTCGTGGCTCATATTGCACGTGAATTTTATGATGTGCCAAACATTGTGGCCCGTAATTATGATCCCAACCTGCGTGCTGTGATCGAAGCATTTGGCTTTCAGACGGTCGGCTCCACCTATTGGGGCGCCCAACGTGTGGAGGAGTTGTTGATGAATCCTTCGCACAGAGCAGTCTACTCGCCAGGGAACGGCGAGGTGGAAATTTATGAGATCAACATTCCTGAACACTGGGATGGACACACCTTGGCAGATTTGCTGGATCCGATCAAGCAGTGCTACCCGGTTGCATTAGCGCGGGCTGGGCGGGCGTTCCTTCCTGAAAAGGGGACGCAACTGCAAACGGGCGACCTTCTCAATGTAAGTTCCACATTTGAGGGCATTGGCGCGTTGACCGCACGCCTGGCCAGGAAGCCGGAGGGATAAGATGTTTGTACTCATTGCAGGTGGCGGACGTACAGGGGCCCGCCTTGCCAATTTGTTGATCAATCAGAATTACAAGGTTCGTCTGGTGGAGAATCGCCGTGAACTGCTGGCCTATTTGCATCAGGAATTACCCACCGAGGTAATTTATGAAGGCAATCCGATTGAACCATCTCTCCTGGAAGCGGCTGGCATCCGTGAGGCCCATGTGGTCGCGGCGGTGACCAGCAACGACTCAACCAATTTGGCTTTATGTTTCCTCGCGAAAACCATGTTTGATGTTCCACGCACGATTGCGCGGGTAAATAACCCCAACAACGCCTGGCTGTTCCATGAAAGGTTCAAGGTGGATGTTTCACTCAACTCGGCGGACGTGCTGGCTCACCTGATTCAGGAGGAAATGTCACTGGGCGATATGATGACGATCTTCAAGATCCGCCGCGGAAAGTATTCCGTGGTAGAGGAAAAGGTGCCTGCCGGTGCGAAGGCCATCGGCATACCACTCAAGGATCTGGGGCTGGCTGAACATTGTGTGATCGCGGCCATTATCCGTGATGGTGTGATGACTTTGCCACGTGGAGACAGCACGTTGGAGGAGAATGACGAGATTGTTGCAGTAGCGAGCGCCGAAGGCGCCACGAAGCTGGCGGAATTGCTGGCTTTCCCAGAATATCCCATGCGCAGCGGGAAGAAGAAATCAGAGTAGAAAAGGCCCATTCGACAGAAACAGGCTCGTTCTTGGTATGAATCGAAGGTGGTGGGTTCATTCTGAGCGGAGATAAAGCGGCGAAGCAGTTGGCGAATCCAAATTGACCGAATCGAAACCCTTACGGTATAATGTTGTGCCTGTCTTATCAATTTGCAATTATTTTTGAAACGAGGAAAGAAGAATGCCTAAACGTACGTATCAACCGAAAATCCGCCGCCGTGTGCGTGTGCATGGTTTCCGCAAGCGCATGTCCACTGCGGATGGTCGTGCCGTGCTCAAACGCCGCCGCTTGCGCGGTCGACATAAACTCACTGTGACCGCCAACGAACATGTGAAGAAGGTTCGCTGGTAGTCTGGCGCTTAAGAGGCGCGGGTGCAGAGAAGTTTCCGTCTGACCCGGTCTGAAGACTTCAAGCGGGTGCGGCGTGACGGCAAGTCCTATGCCCACCCGCTTGTTGTGTTGATTGCTCTGAATCGCGAGAACAATGACCAGCCGCGAGTGCGTGTGGGGGTCGCGGCAGGGAAATCAGTTGGGACGGCGGTCTATCGGAATCGTGCCAAACGACTCTTGCGCGAAGCAATGCGCACTCTGCTCCCAAGCCTCGCGAGCGTTGCCTCTGGCTCAGACTTGATCCTGATTGCCCGCCCGGCGCTTGCCTACGCTTCGCTTACTGATGTGCGTGAGGCTCTGCTGACCCTGTTACAGCGCGCAAAACTTATTTCTTCCCAGGCATGAACCCGGAATTCCATTTGCACGATTATTCCAATGAACCGCGTCTGCGGGATATGCCGCGCACGATTTGGAATCTCCCGCGCATTTTATTGTTGGCACTCATCCGTCTTTACCAGATGACGCTTTCCAAGGGGTTGCCACCCAATACCTGTCGTTTTTATCCCTCCTGTTCCCATTATGGGTATCAGGCAGTTTATAAGTATGGTGCCCTCAAAGGTTCGGTCATGGCAATTTGGCGCGTGTTGCGATGTAATCCGTTCAATCCCGGTGGTTATGACCCCGTTCTATAGGAGTTCCATTTTTCAATGAGAAAGAGATTTTTGATTGTTGGTTTTTTCCTGCTCGCGGCCGTATTGTTGAGCGGGTGTACCGGCGCAACCGTGTGGCCAGGCCTGTCTGCTTCTGGTGAGGTCGCTTATCTCGCGAATACCAGTGCGGTGCATGCCATTGATTTGAAGACCGGGCAGGAGCTGTGGAAGTTTACCGGTCAGGGCGGCGGTTTTCTGAACACGAATCCAAGTTTGTTTGTGACAACACCGATCATGACGGAAGATGGACTTTTGATCGTACTTGATTCGGGCAATAAGCATATCCTCTACGCCGTGGATACGAAGGATGTTAATCAGGAGCAAAAGACTCCCAACGTTGCCTGGAGATTTACTGAGGCCGATGGGCATTGGATTGCCCCGCCCCTGATTGTAGGCAATCGCCTCTTTGCCCCGAATTCAGATGGCAAAGTGTATGTATTAAACATGCAGGATGGCCAGTCGGAGAAAAAAGCGATTAAGGCGGTCGAGCTGTCTTCCGCTTCTCAGAAACCCGGTCGCCTTTGGGCACAACCTGTTGCTGACGATGAGAGACTTTACGTTACCTCCCTGGATCATAGCCTATTCGCAATCGACCTGGAGAGCTATGAAGTTCTCTGGAATGCAGATTTGGCGGGTGCAATTCTGAGCTCACCAGCGCTTGGTTCAGACGGCATGCTGTACGTAGGTTCATTTGCCAAACAACTAGAAAAATTTGACCCAGTGACCGGCCAGCACCAAAGTGTGCTGGATACAGAAGGCTGGATCTGGAATACTCCCGTTGTGGATGGTGATAACTTGTATTTCAGCGATGTGGAAGGATATGCTTATTCATACAATACGGCCACAGGAACACTCAATTGGAAAGTTCAGTTGAATCAGGTGGATACTGAAAAGGCCATTACGGCCAGCCCGCTCTTGCTAGATGGACAGGTGCTGATTACGACAGAGTCCGGTGATATTTATGAAGTCAGTCCAGATGGCAAGGCCGATTTGTGGCATCAGGGACCCGAAAAAGGCAAAAGCTATACCACACCCATATCCGCGGGTGGCTATGTGCTTGCCGCCTATATCGAATCAGATTATTATCTCGTTGCCCTCGATGATGAAGGCGATGTGAAGTGGACCTTCCCAACGAATTAAAGAGTTAATTTCATTATGAAAAATACGAGCAATCAAACACAAGTGCAACAACCACAACTGCCTCAGGGCTTTTCAGGCGAATCGCTTAAAACCGTGGCCGTGATTGCGGTATTGGTGCTGGCCTTTATGAACTTTGGCGCGGTTGTTAACCTGATGGTTAATGTGCTGATCTTTATCTACAGTCTGGTGGGACACAACTTTGGAATTGCCATCATCCTGTTCACGGTCTTGATCCGCCTGCTCACATGGCCTTTGAATGCGCAACAAATGAAGGGCGCCAAAGCCATGCAGGACCTGCAAAATGATAAGGAATGGCAGGGCATTCAGAAAAAATATGCCAAGGATCGTGAGAAGCTTGCGCAGGAACAATTGCGTATCTATCGCGAGCGCGGTATCAACCCCTTTGGCTCCTGCTTGCCTACGCTGATTCAGTTTCCGATTTTGTTCGCACTCATCCCGGCCATTACCTATGCCATCGGTTCCACACCATTGAGCTTGCTGAAGCTCTCACGCAGCTTATATGGGTTTCAAAACGCGGCAGAATTGGTGCCTCTCAACAGCCGATTCCTGTGGATGGATCTGGGCCTTCCGGAACGGACAATCATCCTGGGAATTGGCATCCCGGTGTTGGCGCTAATTGTGGCGCTTACCACGTACATCCAGACCAAACTGACTATGCCGGCCTCCGCCGATACCAATGACCAATCGGCGGCAACTGCGAGGATCATGAGCATTCAAATGCCAATTCTGTTGTTCTTTTTCTCCGTAAATTATGCATCCGGGCTGGCGGTCTACTTCGTAGCCAGCAACATTTTGAGCATTATCCAATATGCGATGATGGGCAAGGTGAATTGGCGTAATTTGCTGCCGGGCGGTCAGAAGTAATCCACCAAGGAGGCGGGCATGAACGAAAGAACCACGCTGGAAATTATCGCACCTACCGTTGAGGAGGCCATTGCTCAGGGACTGGCGCAACTGGGTCTCACAGCGGATGCTGTTAGTATTGAAGTGTTGGATACCGGCAACCGGGGCCTGTTCGGGCTGGGCAAGCCGCAAGTGCGCGTCCGTTTGACGGTGAATCCGCCTGCCGGTGAATTAAAGGTAAAGGAAACTCGGACGGAGGCAGCTAAACCTGCGCCTGAAGCAAAGCCGGTCGCGCCGCCTCGTACTCATGAGCAGCCGGTCGCAGATGCCCGTCAGGATGCTCCTGTCGAATCAACAGGCTCCCAGCCGGAGCATGATGCAGTTTTGGATCGGACGGAAGCCGTCGTTTCCAAGCTGCTACACATGTTGAATCTGGAAGCGCAAGTATCGGCGCATTATGGGGCAGCCGAGCGCGATGGCCGCCGCAACATCAATGTGGATATTCGCGGCAATGACTTGAGCGTGTTGATTGGCCGCCGCTCTGAGACGCTGAGCGCGTTCCAATATGTAGCTGCGCTGATCATTGGCAAGGAGACCGGACAGTTTGTGCAATTGACCGTGGATGTGGAAGGCTATCGTGGCCGCCGCGAACGCCAGTTGATTCAGATGGCGAAACGGATGGCTGAACAGGTTGCCAAGAGCGGACGGCGTCAGACGCTTGAGCCGATGCCAGCCGATGAACGCCGCATTATTCATATCGCACTACGTGAGCATCCCGACGTAAAAACGGAAAGTACCGGCGAGGATCCCTATCGGAAGGTAATGATCCTTCCGAAGGAAGGATGAAACAGTAGGACGGGATACGCAAAGCGTCTCGTCCTATTTTTTTATCACGGTATAATTCATACATGCTCAACCTCGTCTCACTCGAGCCGGTGGATTATCTCGTCATCGGGCATATAGCGCACGACCTGACGCCGGATGGCTGGCGTTTGGGCGGGACGGTGGCCTATTCCGCGTTGACTGCACGGGCTCTGGGCATGAAGGTGGGAATTGTTACAGCCAGTGGGCCAGAGACAACTCTGGATGCCCTGCAGGGTCTTACGGTTATTTCACTTGATTCTCCACGAAGTACCACGTTTGAAAATATTTATACCGGACGCTCTCGAGTGCAATACTTGCGCGCGCAGGCTACCCGAATCGATTTTAGCGCCGTGCCGAATCCCTGGCGGAAGTCTTCCATTATCCACCTGGGCCCTATCGCGAATGAAATCGATTCGGCTTTGCCGAACTGGATGTCTCCGATGTTGCTGGGTGTCACACCACAGGGCTGGATGCGTGAGTGGGATCCGGAGGGGCTCGTTTCACGCACGGAATGGAAAAACTCTGAAGCAATATTGCAAAAGGCTGGTGCAGTTGTCATCAGCCGCGAGGATGTACAAGGTGACGATGAGTTAATCGAGCACATGGCACATCAAACCCAAATCCTGGTCGTGACGGAAGCATATGATGGCTGTGTCCTGTACTGGCATGGCGACCGTCGGCGCTTCCGTGCGCCGGAAGTCCATGAAGTGGATGCTACGGGTGCGGGCGACGTGTTTGCTGCGGCCTTTTTTGTTCGTCTGCTCAAAACCCGCGACCCATGGGAATCAGCTCGCTTTGCCACACTGATTGCGTCACGTTCCGTCACACGCATTGGCCTGTCTGGAATTCCGACCTCGGAAGATATCGAAGAATGTCTGATAGAAGTGTTGCAATGATATTCGCTGGTCGAGTGGGGCTGTGCGCTTTTCTCAGACGGTATTGATACCAGTATTGAAATAAGAGTTTTTCTGTTTCAGGTGGTCTCGATACGTCCCACCAGGAACACGCGGAACTACTCGACCATCGAATAAATCAAAAATCGTAAACACTTGCACCGCACGTGATTTTTGAAATGCTTTAGCATCGAAATGCTTTGGCATTTCGTGGCAAATCATACAGGTGTCCGAAATCGTAAATTGTATGACTCGCATCCATGCCCTCGTCAACCAAAAAGGCGGAGTGGGAAAGACTACCACGGCCATCAACCTCGGCGCGTTTCTGGCCTATCTGGGTCAGCGTGTGCTGATCGTGGACATTGATCCCCAGGCGAATGCTACCTCCAGCCTGGGCGTAGATAAACGAGCGGTGCAATTCAGCACGTACGATTCTTTGCTTTCAGAAGACGTGCCTTCCGCATCGATCCTATTTAATGAACGGCTGAAACTTTCGCTCCTGCCCTCCTCGCCTGCGCTGGCAGGCGCGGAAATTGAACTGGTAGAGGAATCCAGCCGCGAGTTCAGGCTCCGGAACGCGCTCCAAACATTGGATGCAAAATATGATTACATCCTGATCGATTGCCCGCCCTCTTTGGGTCTCTTAACGGTCAACGGACTGATTGCCTCACGCGATGGGGTGCTTATTCCTGTACAATGTGAATACCTGGCCCTCGAGGGACTCGGCCTGATCACCCAAACCATTGAACGCGTCCGCTCGGTGCTCTTCCCAGATTTGCGCGTCCGCGGTGTGATATTGACCATGTTCGACCCGCGCACGAATCTGTCCAGCGATGTAGTGAAGGAAGTCAATAATCATTTTCCGGGGCAGGTTTTCAAGAGTATTGTCCCACGCAGCATCCGCCTGGCAGAAGCACCTTCCTATGGGTTACCCATCTCGGCTTATGCACCTGCCTCTGTCGGAGCGAAGGCGTACGAAGCATTAGCCCGAGAATTATTGACAGGCGATGAAAAATGATTCGTCTGTATAGACGAGCACGGCTTCGCCCATACATCGAATTTGTAAGGAGAATACATGCCCCCACGTTCCGGCCTTGGCAAAGGACTCGACGCCCTCATCCCGACAGGGTCACAAACACAAACGGCTACAGCCAGTTCCAGCGGTGCCACTCATGTTGCGATCGATCTTATTCAACGCAACCCGCGCCAGCCGCGCGAAAAGTTCGATCTGGAGGAATTGGAGAATCTGGCCGCGTCGATTCGTGAGCATGGGGTGATTCAACCGCTGATCGTTTCCCCGGCCAAAAATGGGATCTATGTTCTGATCGCCGGGGAGCGTCGCTTGCAGGCCTCTCGCAAGGCTGGGTTGAAGACGGTTCCCGTCGTGATTCGCCAGGCTACCGATCAACAGTTGCTCGAGCTGGCCCTGATCGAAAACGTCCAGCGCGCAGATTTGAATCCCATTGAAGAAGCGGAAGCCTACCAGCACCTGGCCAAAGAATTTAAGATGTCGCATGAAAAGATTGCAGAGCGGGTAGGGAAAAGCCGCGCGGCCGTTAGCAACACCCTCCGCCTTTTGGATGCCTCTGCCGCTGTGAAACAAGCGTTGGTCGATGGCAGGATCAGCGAGGGGCACGCCAGGGCGATGTTGTCACTATCAGCCAAAGCACAGGAAACTTTGTTGAATCAAATCATCAATATCGACATGAGTGTTCGCCAGACAGAAATGCTGGCAAGAAAATATTCCGGACAAAAGCCGGCGACGAAAAAGAGGTCTGCCACGAATGCAGAAACGGCGGATGTCGAAAAACGCCTGCGCTCGAGCTTGGGAACAAAGGTCGGCTTTAAATACGGTAAAAGAGGCGGCACGATTACCATCTACTATTATTCCGATGAGGAATTGGATTCTTTATTGGAAAAATTGACATAATACTTTCGCGGCGGCGCGGGCTCAGCCCGCGCCGCCGCGAAAACGGAAAATATGAAACTCCTCCACAACGCCCATATCCATACTCAAAACCTGGCGCAGCCTACCGCGTCCGCTATCGTAATTGACCGCGAACAAATCATCGCGGTTGGCGACGCGGATGATCTGTTTTCACAATACCCCAAGGCTGAAAAGCAGGATATGCAAGCACGTATAATCGTCCCCGGACTCACCGATGCGCATCTACACCTGAAACATTATTCACTGGCGTTGCAAAAGATCGATTGCGAAGTGGACACCCAGGAAGAATGCTTGCATCGTGTGGCAGAACGTGTGCAAAAATCCAAAGCGGGCGAATGGATTCTAGGTCATGGTTGGAATCAAAATGTATGGCCGAAGGGCTGGCCTACTGCCAGTGAGCTCGATGCCATTGCTCCAAACAACCCTGTCTATCTCACGGCAAAATCGCTGCACGCGGCCTGGGCGAACACTAAAGCCATTCAGATGGCAAATATCACCGCGCACACGCCTGATCCTCAAAACGGACAAATTCAACGTGATGCCAAAGGCAGCGCCACCGGTGTTTTGCTCGAAACTGCAATGGAACTTGTAGGCAATGTGATCCCTGAGCCTTCCATCGCGGAAATTGCGGATGCCATTGAAAAAGCCCAACCCATTTTATGGAAGCTGGGGCTGACCGGCGTCCATGACTTTGATCGCCGCGATTCGTTCATGGCTCTTCAAGGACTTCATGCCAGCCAGAAACTAAAACTGCGCGTCCTTAAAAACATCCCTGTTGAACTGCTGGATGAGGCGCACGCGCTGGGTTTGCGCGGCGGCTTCGGAGACGATATGCTGCGCATCGGCAATGTCAAAGTCTTTATGGATGGCGCACTGGGTCCGCATACAGCCGCGATGTTCCAGCCATATATTGGTGAAGGCGAAAATCGCGGCATCCTCAATATGGATGGCGAAGAACTTTTCGAGCATGGGCGCAAAGCGGCGCAGGTGGGTCTGGGCATGACCGTTCATGCCATCGGTGATCGTGCCAATCATGAAGTGCTCAATGCGTACGAACAACTCCGTATGTACGAAAGCGAAAATCATCTCCCTGCACTGCGCCATCGCGTCGAGCATGTGCAGGTGATTCATCCTGAGGATGCGCCGCGTCTTGCGCGGCTCAAAGTCGTCGCCTCCATGCAGCCCATCCATGCCACGTCTGACATGTTGATGGCTGATCGATATTGGGGCCCAGAGCGTTCACGGCTCGCCTATGCCATGAAGACTCAATTGGACTTCGGTGCACCGCTTGCCCTCGGATCAGACGCGCCCGTTGAATCGCCGAATCCGTTTTGGGGATTGCATGCCGCGATCACGCGCCGGCGCGCCGATGGTTCTCCCTCCGCCGTGGGCTGGTACCCCGAACAAAAATTGACCATGGCCCAGGCCTTCGCGGGTTACACTCTGGGCGCGGCCTATGCTGCCTATATGGAGGATCGCCTTGGCAGGCTTGCTCCCAATTATCTGGCCGATCTGATCGTGCTTGAAAAAGATCCATTCACTTGTAACCCGAATGATTTGCTTACGCTTGAATCATCGGCTACAATGATAGGTGGTGAATGGGTTTTACAGCCTTAAGCAAGAGCACGTTGAGTCCGAACGTTCTATCCACTTTTTGTAGGGAATCATGGAACAGGTACCGATTGTGAGTTGACGAAATGATGTCACAGATACCAACGAGACTCACCCCCGAAATGCTTGTGCCTCGCATGGGCGAATACCTGATTCAAAAAGGGCTCATCAGCAACGACGGCTTGCAGAAAGCTCTTGATTATCAACTGGAACAGACCGCCAAAGGAAACGCGGTACTGCTGGGCCAGGCGCTCATTGACCTGAAAATCATCGAACGGGCGGAGCTCGATCAAGCGGTGACCGAACAGATTTTGCAACTACGTTCTGCGTTGCAGGCGGCCAACCGCACCCTGGAACGCAGGGTGGAGGAAAGAACCGCAGAGCTCCAAAAAGCCCTGGAACGCGTTTCAGAGCTTAGCCAGCTAAAATCCAACTTCGTTTCCAACATTTCTCACGAATTACGCACACCGCTGACCCACATTAAGGGCTATGTCGAACTGCTCATCACCGAATCATTGGGACCCATTACCGAGGAACAAAAACATGCTTTACAGATATCCCAACAATCGGCCGGAAGGCTTGAAACCCTGATCGAAGATCTCATTATGGTCTCACTGGCGTCGCGCGGCGAAATGAGCATCCAACAGGAAAATGTGGACATTCGCCGGATTGCGAACCTGGCCGTCAAGTCATCCTTGGGCAAGGCGACGGAACGCGGCGTCGACTTGCAGGCAGTGATTAATGAGGATGTGCCCTTGGTCCAGGCCGATTCGCAGAAGACCGCCTGGGTGTTGCATCAGCTCATCGATAACGGAATCAAGTTTACGGCTTCGGGCGGAAGTGTTGCCGTTGGCGTCAAACGCGAAGGCGAAAATCTGGTGGTAGTATCTGTCACCGATACAGGCATCGGCATCCCCGCCAGTCATCTGAATGACATCTTCGAGCCATTCCACCAACTGGATGGCTCCTCCACGCGTCGCTATGGGGGCACCGGCCTGGGGCTTGCGCTGGTGCGGCAGATCGTGGAGGCGCACGGTTCGATGCTCGACGTGCATTCGGTGGAAGGACACGGCTCCACCTTTAAGTTTCCATTGCTGGCAGTGGCTGGCACAAAATAATGGACGAGCAGGCGTTTTCCTATATTCACGAATTAATCAAAACTGCCCTGGAGGCAGGCGACTCACGTGCCTCCATAGAAAGTTTTCTTGCCAATCTGCGGCAACAATTTGTGTTTGATAATGTCGCGGTGTACCTGCAGGATGAGAGGTCCAGCACGCTTGAGATCGTCTACGCGCGCGCCATCGGACGCGCCAAAACAGCGGAAGCCGATGCTGCCTGGGGAGAAACATTTGCGGGTCAGGTGGTAGCAATGGGCAAGATGTTATTACAGGATCCCGAGTCTGACATTGCGAAGGACGATCGCTTGCGGCAGGCCTATCTACTGGGCATCCCTTTGCGCGCGGATGGTTTAATTGGCGGCGCGTTGGTATTTGTGCGTTTCGGTGGCCCCCCTTACGACCAGTCTCATCGCGTTGTTGGTTCTCTGGCAGGCGAGATCCTTTCCATCATGTTCGAGCGCCAGGCGTGGAAGCGGATGCACGAGGAACTACACGAACTTAAGCTGCAAATGCAACTGCAGGAAGACTTTGTCAGCACGATCTCCCATGAGTTGCGTACACCGCTGGGCTTCATAAAAGGATACAGTACCAGCTTATTACGGAAGGATACTTCGTGGGATCAGGAAACCCAACAGGAATTTCTCACGATCATCGATGAGGAAGCCGACCGGCTCGCGCTGCTAATCGATAACGTGTTGGAATCGGCCCGTTTACAAAGCCGGACACTGCCGCTTCGCTTCCAACCCCTGAGATTGGATGCTGTCATTCGAGATGTAGTTACCCGCCTCCGCTCCCGCTACAAAGACTTGGATGTGGAATTGGATTTAATATCGACTCCGCCCCTGCAAGGGGATGGTTTGCGCGTCGCACAGATTTTTGATAATTTGTTCACGAATGCCATTAAGTATGCGCCCGGCTCGCCGATCCATGTAAATCTGAAACAGAGAGAGCAGTACCTGTTGGTCGCGATTACAGACCAGGGCCCCGGGATTCCCCAGGAATCTCTCTCGTTGATCTTTGAACGTTTCTATCGCGTACGTACGGAAAAAGCGACTGGAACAGGGCTCGGACTTTATATTTGCAAACAGATTATTGATGCACATCGTGGTAAGATTTGGGCAGAATCGATCCTCGGTCAGGGAACGACGTTCTTCATTGAATTGCCCATCAATCCAGCATATTAATTATCCGGAGGCAGTATGGCAAAGCGCATTCTCATTGTGGACGATGAACCCCGTTACTTACGCCTGCTTGAAGCGAATCTAAGGACGGAGGGCTATGAGGTGGTTACTGCCCAGGACGGTGGGCAAGCCGTGGATGTCTTTTCCAATCAACCCATTGATCTCGTGCTCATGGATGTGATGATGCCCAAGCTGGATGGGTTTGGCGCGACGCAGCGCATCCGTGAATTCTCCAATGTTCCCATTATCATTCTCACCGCCAAGGGTGATGAGCAGGATCGTGTTCGCGGTCTTGACCTGGGAGCGGATGATTATCTTGTAAAACCATTCTCTGCCACCGAATTGCTGGCGCGCGTGCGCGCCGTCCTGCGCCGCGCCCAGCCCTCCGGTGATGTGGTGGGACAATCCCGTTTCTTTACACACGACAACTTGAAAATCGATTTTGCCCGCGCCGAAGTATGGAAAGGTGAAACTCCCGTATCACTCTCCGCTACAGAATATCGCCTCCTGCTTCAGTTTGCTCATCATGTCGGCAAGATTATGTCTTCTGAAGAACTGTTGACAAGTGTCTGGGGCCCGGAATATCGCACCGATAAGGAAATCTTGTGGGTCAGCATAGCTCGTTTGCGGCAAAAGCTGGAGGACGATGCACACACTCCAAAGCATATTGTGACACGTTCCGGCCTTGGGTACTTAATGCCGCCGATTGAGGAATAGCGAAGGAGCTTCCCATGGCTGGTAAAACAATTTTGGTTGTCGATGGGAACGACACCAGCCGCATTTACCTTTCCACGACTCTGCGCAAAAAAGGATTTACAACCTTCGAAGCCTCTTTGGCAAGAGAGGCTTTAATTTTCGCCTGGCGGGATCATCCAGACCTGGTGCTCTTTGACCCGGTAATTACTGACCTGCGGGTGGAAGAGTTCATCGAGAAGCTTCGCCGTGATACACGCACGAATAACACCCCACTGATTGCTCTTTCCAGCAACGCCGATGTAGCCCTCAAACAGCGTTGTGTTCAGGCAGGTGTAACGGAATATTTGATCAAATCTTCAGAGGCTCTAGCGGCTCTGGAAGGGGCAGTCGAACGGATCTTCAGCAGTACCGCGTCCCCGCCACCGCCTGTGGAAGAAAAGGTGGAAGTGAAAGAAACGAAGGCCGGGCTGCTGATTGTCTTTTTGAGTGCCAAAGGAGGCACCGGCACATCGTCACTTTGTGCCAACCTTGCAACGAGCATCCAGATTCATGCACCGGAAGCGCGTATCGTGGTTGCAGACCTCGTGCTGCCGATCGGCTCCATTGCCCAGATCGTTGGTTACAAAGGTCCAATTAACCTGGTAACGGTTTCAGAACTTCCGCCTTCGCAAACAGATGGGGAATATTTCTACAAAAACCTGCCCCAACCCGAATTATGGAAATTCCAGTTGCTGGCAGGTTCCCCTGATCCACAACATGGGAATAATCTCAAAGGGGATCGGATCGGACAGATCATGCAGGTGCTGCGTACCTCATACGATTACATTATCCTGGATCTCGGCCGCTCTCTCTCTCGCATCGGCCTGCCACTGATTCAACAGGCCGATCTCATCACCCTGATTGTTTCAACAGATCAGAGCACCATTCATCTGACGAAGACCGTGAGGGAATATCTTAAATCACAGGGCATCGACGATCAAAGGATTTATGCCATCTTGAACCGGGCAGTGGGGCTGGAGGGACTGACGAAAAACGAAGCGGAGGGCATCATTGGCATACCAATCAAATTGACCATGCCATATATGGGGAGCAATTTTACGCTGGCCAATAACCTCAACCAGCCGATTACCACCAAATATCCGCGCGACACCGCCTCCATCGTTCTCAAGGATGCGACCGAAAGCATGGTGAAGCTCGTTCATAGTTTGCGTGCCCACCAGAATGCCTAATGAAAGTGAAAGGTGTTTTCAGCTCCAGATGGACTAAACTTTGGGGGTGAGTTTGCCGTATAAGACGGCGAATCATCTCCATTCTATTTGTACTGAATATCATGATGGCAGGGTTGTTTTGTTGATTCACCTCTGACAAAGCCAGCCTGTCAAAGCGAGGTAGTATGAGTTATGAATATGACGAAAAAGGAAAGATCTTTACCGACCATGTGTCCAAGATCGCGATCTATGCGACCATCCAGACGACCACGCATCAGATGCGCGGACGCATCCATGTCCGCCGCGACCAACGCATCATTGATGAGCTGGATCTCGACGAGAATTTCCTCGCCATAACCGATGTGAGTGTGCTTGGCACCGAGGGGCAGGTGCTGTTCCACACACCGTTTTTGGCATTGCGGCGGACGCATATCGTCTGGGTCGTCCCTGAACAAAATTCTGGCGAGGAGAGAGAATCGTAATGGCTACTCCACTTTCATCCAATTTCACACGGCTGACCTCAGCCGATTTACTCAAGTTTAAGAAATATCTGGCGGAAAACATTAGCCGTTCCATGGAAGGCGAGCCTCTGCAATTAGGGGACCGGGCTGAGTTGATCAAACAGCGCCTGCAGGATATTTATGTTCAGACCAAAGTAACCCTGCCCGAGGATATTCGCCAACAGGTTTTCAACGAAATCCTCGATGAGATGACTGGCTTCGGTCCTATTCAACCACTGTTGGATGACCAGGACGTTAGCGAAGTCATGGTCAATGGTCCCAAGAAAGTCTTCATCGAAAAAGGTGGCAAGTTAACCAAAACCGGCGTTACCTTCGATGATGACGATCACGTCGAAAGGATTATTGACCGTATTATCCTGCCCCTCGGCCGCCGCGTGGATGCCGACAGTCCCACCGTGGATGCCCGTCTGCCCGATGGCTCCCGAGTCAATGCGATCATACGCCCGGTTGCCATTGATGGACCGTCCATCACGATCCGCAAGTTCAAAAAGGATAAACTTTCCATCCAGCAGTTGGTGAATTTCGGTTCGATAACCCAGAACATGGCTGAGTTTTTGCGGGCCTGTGTGTTGGCCCACCTGAATATTGTCATTTCCGGCGGCACCGGTTCTGGGAAGACCACCCTCTTGAATGTGCTTTCAAGCTATATTCAAGAAGAAGAACGCATCGTCACCATTGAAGATGCAGCGGAATTACAGTTGCAGCAGGATCACGTGGTGCGTTTGGAGACGAAAGTTCCCAATACAGATGGAAGGGGCGCGGTCACGATTCGCGACCTGGTGAGGAATTCCCTGCGTATGCGCCCAGATCGGATCGTCGTCGGTGAATGTCGCGGTGGCGAAGCGTTGGATATGTTGCAGGCCATGAATACGGGCCACGACGGTTCTTTGACCACCTTGCATGCCAATACACCGCGTGATGCGCTGTCCCGCCTGGAAACCATGGTGTTGATGTCTGGTATGGATCTGCCGCTTAAAGTTGTCCGCCAGCAGATTTCCTCCGCGGTGGACTTGATCGTGCAGCAAACCCGTTTGAAGGACGGTGCTCGCAAGGTAACGGCTGTAACCGAAGTAGTTGGCATGGAAGGTGATACTGTTGTCATGACCGATATCTTCAAGTTCGAGCAGACCGGCGTTGGGCCTGGCGGCAAGATTCTGGGTGAATTAAAGCCGACCGGCATTCGCCCGATCTTTGGTCCGAAATTGGAGGCGGCTGGCTTCAAATTAGGCGCTGAGATCTTCATGCCGGCGGGTGGAATGAATCTGGGCTCAAGACGATAACGGGATATAATCGAGTCACATTGAGGAACCATGTCGCTTAAATCCCAAATTGCGATTCGATCAAAGACATTGGGTTTGTTGATGCGAGATGCCCGCGCACATGCGCGCAGAAACGTAGCAGAATGCGCACAGGCTATCGGGGTGCCACCTGGCCAGCTCCGCGCCTATGAGGATGGGCGCAAGGCTCCTTCCCTGCCGGAGTTGGAGGCGCTGGTCTATTATCTCGATTTGCCTCTGGAGCACTTTTGGAGCAAGGAGATCAAATCAGGCAAGCCGATGCCGCATGAGAATTTGGATCTAACGAAATTGCTGGCAATACGTCAGCGCAAGATTGGCGCCCTGTTACGGCAGGAACGCATGAATGCCTCGGTTTCGATCCGCAATGTGGCGCTTGCCACCGGAATCGCCAGCTCACGGATCAAGTCCTATGAGTTGGGTGAACGGCCCATCCCATTGCCTGAACTGGAAGCCCTGGTGAAAGCCCTGGGTGGCCGAGTTGAATCCTTCTTCGATCGCACCGGGCCCATCGGACAATGGATGTTGAATGAGGAAGCGATTCGCGATTTTCTGGAACTGCCACTGGAATTGCGTCAGTTTGTTGCCCAGCCGGTCAACCGCCCCTACCTGGAACTGGCCAGGAAATTGAGCAACATGTCAAAGGATAACTTGCGTTCAGTGGCTGAGAATATATTGGATATTACTTTCTAAGGTTTTATTTCTTTATGGATGCAAAGTCACTGGCCGAACAGGCCACACAGGAATATACAAAAGGGGAATTTGCTGCCGCGGCTGGTTTGTTCGCACAGGCGGCGCAGGCTTATAGCCATGGTCAGGATGAATTGAATGCCGCTGAAATGAAAAACAATCAGAGCGTGGCTCTATTAAAAGCGGGCAAAGCGAAAGATGCCCTGCAGGCCACCGATGGCACGGAGGCTATTTTTCAAAAAGCAGGCGATCTTAAACGGCAGGGCATTGCGGTCGCCAACCGCGCCGCAGCCTTGGAAGGGTTAAAGCAGGTGAATGAGGCCCTGGCCGAATACAATCGTGCGGCGGACATCTTCGAACAGGCGGGCGAGGGCGATATGCACTCCATAGTGCGAAAAGCGACCGCCGAAATCTTTCTTAAACGCGGTTACATCGGCAATTCGCAAATGGATATTCTTGACTCCATACGGCTTGCGGAAAAGCCTACCTTCGCCCAACGGATTCTGAAATTCCTGATGCGCATGGGGTTGCTCCGGCCCGATTAAAAATTCCCCTTCTTACAAAGTGCGGCATAAACGTCAGATTTTGATTCCAGCATGCGGATCGGTTCAAAAGGTTAACCTATTAAGGTGAGACAAGCAGTAAAGGTGAATCGTGATCAATGCCCTGGTGCGTCCGGCAAACCCTGAGGATCATCAAAAACTATCGAGCCTGATCTTTTACGAGACGCATCTTCACCGCCATTTGGACTGGCGTTCACCGCTCGAATGGCTGGGTGATCCGTACTTTTGGGCGCTGGATGAAGGCCGGCAACTTTCCGCTGCGCTGGCATGCCCAATCGAGATGGATGGCATAGCCTGGGTGCGGTTGTTTGTCTTTGCAGGTGGTTGGTCGGCAGAGAACGCCTGGCAAGTGTTATGGCAGACAGCCCGAGCGGATATTGCGCATGCGGGCGGTGCGCGCGTAGCTGTGATCGCCATGCAAACCTGGTTTCAACGCATCCTGGCGGAAGGCGGCTTTGAAAGCCCTCAGCAGATTGTCATGCTGGAATGGCACGGCTTCACCAGTCAGCCCTGGTCTGGGAGCGAAGCGGAGGGAATCCGACTCCGCAAAATGACCGAGGCAGATCTTCCTGATGTCCAAAACGTGGATGCCGCGTCGTTTGATCCATTATGGCAAAATTCATTGGAGACCTTACAGCGAGCCTATTCACAATCCCTGCTGGCTACGGTGGCAGAAACGGAGGCTGGAATCCTCGGCTATCAGATCAGCACGGGCAGCGGACAGCGGGCCCATCTGGCGCGACTGGCGGTGCACCCGAATTGGCAGGGACGCAGGCTAGGTCGGGCTTTGTTGACGGATCTGTGTTCGAAGCTCGTGAATAACGGTATTTACAAGTTGAGTGTTAATACTCAGAGCGATAATATTGTGTCGTTGGGACTGTATCAGCGGATGGGCTTTCTCCGCACGGGTGAGCAATATCCTGTTTACATCTTTGACGTGCCGGCCGAACTGTGAGCTATAAGGAGAGAAAATGACTGACCGACCCGAAGCCATGATTATTAATTCGCTGGTTCGCCAGGCGCTGACCTCAGCCCAGGAAGTGATGGGCGATAATGGTTTGAATACCGTTCTAAAAACCTGTGGCCTGGATCGTTTCATCGGCAACTTTCCGCCGAATAATCTCGAGCCAGCCATCCAGGCTTCGCAGTATGCCAAATTCAACGAAGCCATTGAAGCGTTCTATGGCCGCGGCGGCAAGGGGATTTTACGCCGGATTGGCAAAGCCTCCTTTCAATATGGTGTTCGTGAACAGGCCGCCCTGCTGGGTGTTGCCGGAGTGGCACTTAAGTTGTTACCTGAAAAACAAAAGATTAAGTTCATTTTGAATGGGATGGCTGACGCCTTGAAAAAAAGTAACCTCAATGTGAATACCTGGGTCGATGATAGCGGCGAGAGGCTGGCCTACATCGAATCCACCTGTGCGATTTGCTACGGTCGTCACAGCGCAGCCCCCATCTGTTATTTATATTCTGGTTCCATCAGTGAAGCAGTACAGTGGGCAACAGGCAGGGAATACGAAATTACCGAAACCCACTGCCTCGCCAAGGGGGATGAATATTGCAGGTTTGAAGTCGGAGCAGCGCGCACGTGAGCGACATCCAGTTTTCCAATCGCATCCTGCGTCGTTTTGCTGAAACGGTGGCGCTCGAGTTGGGGGCTGACCAGTTCAGTGCTATGCTAAATTTGGCCAACCTGCCTGCTGAATGGAAAAACCCCCAGGTTTTTCTATCCCTGAATCCGTATGACTCAGCCCATATCTATGCCGCGCTCCAAACTGCCATGCGTATCTATTTTGGACGCGGCGCGCGCGGCGTCCTGTTGCGCGTTGGGCAGCGTTTATGGAATCGCATTTTGGAGGATGCCGCGCTTGGCATCAAAGCTCAGGCCGCGGTGATCCGGCGACTGCCCCTATCCACGCGTCGCAAACCAACCCTTGAACTGGTTGCCAAATTTCTGGGGACCCGACCTGGCGACATCGCGGTTCACACCCTCGACATGGACATGTTGCTGGTTGACCATGTTTCGCCCACCGCCCATGACCAGAAAGAGTCAAGCCCCATTTGCTTTGTGTCACAGGGACTGATCCGCGAGAGCCTGCATTGGGCCACCGGAAAGGATTACGACGTGCAGGAGATCCATTGCCAGGCGATGGGTGAACATACCTGTGAATTCAAAATCACCGGCGGATGAGCATGAAGTCATTTGAAGGAAAATTCATGGGGCAGGGCAGGTTGATCTATATGAAAACATTTGAAACCAAATTCATAGGACAGGACGGGAATGAGTTTTTCGTGCAGGGATGGGAGCCCGAAACTCAGCCTAGGGCAGTGATCGCGCTGGTGCACGGCCTGGGTGAACATA
>Ga0114129_10001126_pt1 | contig 35318 bp, 39 predicted proteins | sample RhiMetdeltSRZDD1_FD_80071 | JGI IMG/M metagenome (GOLD analysis project Ga0114129, IMG submission 80071) | Populus rhizosphere microbial communities from Tennessee, USA - Rhizosphere MetaG P. deltoides SRZDD1 (version 2) (version 2) | ecosystem: Host-associated > Plants > Roots > Rhizosphere >...
AGCTGTGGTGCTGGAAGCGGGCCGGGTGGCGGCCGGTCTGGGTGACCGTGCCGGCCTCGGCCAGGCGCAGCAGGGTGCGCCGGATGGTGCCGTGCGAGTGGCCCAGAACCTTGGCCAGCTCCCACGGGGTGAACTGCAGATGCGGGTAGGTGGCCAGGTGCGCCAGGATCAGCGGCGCCAGCTGCCCGTAGGGCAGGCGTTGCCGTGTGGGCATAGCCGGTTTCCTCGGGTCAGGGACGGCCCGTGTCCCGCGACACGATCGCCCAGCACGGTGGTGTCGCCGCGGGTTTGCCGGCGACAGGGTGCTGCGCCAGGCGACAGGGTGGTGCCGTGTCGCGACAGGCCGTCCGGGTTGATCACCTGTCGTCGGTGTCGTCGCGTCACGCTCTGTTCGGGCCGTCACGGGCTGCGGGGTGTCAGCCGGTGGTGGCGAAGCGGCAGTCGACGTCCTCGCCGTGGTGGCGGCCCTTACATTCGATGTCGCCGAGCTGCCGGTCGGGGTCGGCGGCCTTGCGGCGCATCGTGGTTTCCAGCTCGTCGATCTGCGGTCCGTGCAGGTGCTCGTAGTGGCTCTGGTTGTCGGCCTGGTCGGCGGTGACCGGGTGGCCGGGGAACGCGGCAAGCCACATGCGGAAGTACAGGCCGGCGCCGGCGCCATGCATCGGGGCCAGCTGGCTGACCTGCGACAGCGCCAGGCAGATCTCGGCCGCCGTGGCCGGGCGCAGGTCCGCCCCGTTGGCGATGCGCTCCAGCAGCTCCCGGACGTGGCCGCGGTAGACGAACTCGGTGCCCATACCGGGCCCGACGTACCGGGGAGTCAGCACCCTGAAGGCGTGGAAGAGCAGGTCAGCCTGGCCGGGGTGGCGGCGGCTAGCCGCGGCGATCTCCTCCTCGGCCCAGTCCATCGCCGCGAACAGCGGCTGAAGTCCGCTGCTGATCTGGGCGAACAGTGCGGCGGCGTCGAGAGCGCCCGGTTCGGTACGGCGGGTTGGGGAAGTCTTCGTGCGGGACATGCGTTCTCTCCGTCCTGATAGGACGGGCATCGCAGATCGGCCGCCCGTCAAGGGCGACCGCGAGGTCTGCGATGCCCTTGAGGGTCTTGGGGTTTTCGGTGGCCGCGACGGGCGCGGCCGGATGTTGCTAGGCGGTGGTGCCGCTGCCGTCGTCGTCGCCTGCTTCGTCTTCGTCGAGATAGCGCTCGACGCCGGCGGCGGCGAAGACCTGGTCGAGGAACGCGGAGTTCAGCTCACCGCTGCCGGAAACGTGCTCGTCATACCAGTCCAGCGGGTAGGCGATCTTGTCCCATTCGTCGTCGGTGAGTTCGCGGTCGGTGTCGGCCTCGATCGCGCCGCGGTCGAGGTAGGCCACGGCGATCCCGGCCCGGCTGGCGAGGTCCAGCAGTGCCATGGTGGGGTTGGAGAAACAGGCGACGTACGTGGCGTAGGCGGCGTCGACCGGTGGCCGGGTCGCCTGCCGGGCGTCGGCGTCGGGCATAGTGCGGGTTCCTTTCATTGGCTGGGGCCGCTGTGGTGCGGCTGGTCGGCGGCGTGTACGGGCCGGATGGTGATGTGCTGACCGTGGTCGGCGCGCCAGGTGATGTCGGTGCCGGCGTGGTGGGCGGCGACCGCCTCGTCGAGGTCCTGCCCGGAGACGAGGATCAGTGCGCTGGGGCCGGTGGCCTCGTCGCGGACCTGGTCGCATTGGTTGCGCTGCACCGGGTACCAGGTGAAACCGAGGCCGATCGAGTACAGGCCGTCGGAGCCGGGCTCAGTGCAGCGCAGGTAGTCGCTGTCGCCGTGAACATGGCGCCAGTCGGATACGAGGTGTTCGCCGTGCAGGTCCAGCCGCGGGTAGACGGCGTCGATCTCGGCGACGGCGTCCCCGTACCACTCGGAAGCGTCCGCTGCGGCGGCGATGGCCTCACGGCGCAGGTGCTGCCAGTCGCGGCAGATGTGGGCGGCGACGGCGCGGGTGATCCGGATGCAGCCGGGCTGCGGGTCCGGCTCGGCCAGGTAGCCCAGGCTCCAGCGCCGCGGCGTTGCCTGCCCGGTCGGCAGCAGGTCGTGGCTGTAGACCTTCAGCCGGGATGTGTTGTGGGGCATGCGTTTCCTCCTGGAAGTGTCGTGGCGTTGCCGTCCGGGTCAGCTGATGCCGGGCGGTGTGGTGTCGACGGCGGTCTCGCATTGGTGGGCGGTGACTTCGGCAAGCAGCGAGCCGAGTTTGTCGCCGCCTTCCAGCCAGGTGATCGACCGGTGGCATGTGGGGCAGGTCAGCGCGTCGCCGTCGTCGTGGCTTTCGAGGTAGACGTCGGGGTTGACCGCCGGGGCGGGTTTCGGGGCTGCCAGGTCGAGGCGGCGCAGCAGCGACTGCTGGGCCTGTGACCAGGTCAGCCCGTGGTGCGGTCCGTAGTCGCCGGTTTCGGCGTGCCAGCGGCCGTCGGACCACCACACGCGCCAGGTCACGTACCAGCTGGTGCCGGCGGCCCAGTCGGGCACCTGTTCGGTGCGTCGGCAGATGACGATCCAGCTGCTGGCGTCCTCGGTCTCGGCGACGGCTGCCGCGACCGGGTATCCGTTGACGATCGCCGGTGGCGGCGCGGCGGCGCAACGGCTGTCGCCGCTGTGCCGGTGCTTGTAGTCGGTTGGGCCGGGGCTGGAAACGTATGGGATTGCCGAAAACCGGTCCATCAGCAGCAGCCGATCGCCGGTGCGAACGACTTCGTCTGAGTCCAGCACGGTGAACCATGGCTCGGTGGTGGCCTCGTGGAGCGCTTCGAGCCAGTCGGCAATCGCCTGTGCGGGTGCCTGCGGGTCCGGAATCGGGTGCTGTTCAAGGAACTCCGGGCTGTCGGCCGCGAAGTTTCCGTTGCCTATGGTGCGGAAAATCTCGACGGCTGTCCGGCGGACGGCGTCATGGCAGCAGCCGACGATGACGGTGGGTGTGTAGCTGCCGTCCCATTCGATGAGCCCGTACACGGGGTCCGAGAGCGTCATGCGTTCACCTGCCCGAACAGGATCGGGTCGATGGCCTGGCAGATGGCCTCGGCCTCGTCGCTGTAGGCGTGCCACGCCCGGGGCGGGAATTCTTCCCCGCTGGCGTCTTCGGCGGCGTAGTAGGGGTCCAGCATGTTGTTCCAGCGGCGCAGCCGAAGCCGCAGCCGGGCGAGCTGGCGTACCTGGGCCGGTTCGAGCACCAGCCGCAGGGCCTTGATGCCGCGCAGGTCGGTCCAGCCGTACCAGGCGTCAGCGGGCGGAGTGCCGGGGTCGGCGGCGACGGTCAGGATCCGGCTGGTGTCCCAGCCGTAGACGCTGCTGTGGTGGGCGTGGACGCGGGCGATCGCGTCGTCGCGGTCGTGTGCGTTGGTCACGTAGGCGATGGACGGGTTGGCCGGGTTGGTGCCGTCGGCGACGGCGATCGTCCACGGTGCAGGCCGGGTCACTGGTGGTCCTCCTCGTCGAGGTCAGGGTTGAGCGCGGCGTGGATGGTGGCTGCCATGGCGGTACTGTTGGCGGCGCTGGTGTCGTGGATCGTGGCTAGTTGCACGGCTCCGCCAGGTGTGATGAGGCTGTGCGGGTGGTCGTAGGCGCCGGCGGCGAGCTGCGTGCGCAGGTGCTCGGCGAGTTCGGTGTGGTGCCCGGCCACGATGTGCAGCTGTTCTTCGAGCCGTTCGAGGCGGTCGCGGGTGCCGAACACGGCCAGCAGGTGATCCAGATGGGTGAGGTTGCTCATCGGTCACCGCCTGCGGCTGGGTCGCCGGGGCGGTTGCGGCGCGGGCGCGGTAGCACCGGCAGGTGCGGCTGCCACAGGGTCGCGGCGCCACGGGCGGTGCGCTTGCCGTGCTGCAGGGCGGTGTTGGCCCGGGTGAGCAGCCGCGAGGTCGGATCCCCCGCGCCGGCATGGTCGAGGTAGGCGACCCCGGCGGTGGCGGTGGTGTGCATGAGGACCGGGTGGTCGCTCATGTGTAGCTCGACGGGTTCTGCTAGGGCTGCGAGCAGGTCGGTGGCCAGCGCCGTGGCGGTGTCGGGCTGGCTGGGCCAGACGGCGGCGAACTCGTCGCCGGCCAGCCGGAACACGATGCCGCCGTGGCTTCCGGCCGCGTAGCGCAGCCGCGCGGCTTGCAGGACCAGGAGCTGGTCGCCGATGCGGTGGCCGAACAGGTTGGCCTCGGCGAACCGGTCGAGGTTGACGATGGCCAGCACGACCGGCTGCCGCTCAGTGTCGAGCTGGACGAGGCGGGCAGCGAGCTGGCTGCGGTTGGGCAGGCCGGTCAGCCGGTCGTGGCTGGCGGCATGGGTGGCCGTGTCCAGCGCTGTGCGCAGCACGGCCATGCGGTGGGTGCCGAGCCGGTAGCCGACCACGGCGCACAGCACGGCGAGGCCGGCTGCGGCAATCAGGTGGATGGTGGACACTTTCGATTGCCTCCTTGTGGCACAGACAGGAGGTGTTCGAGGGCAGCCGGTTGCAGCCGGCTGCCCTCACCTCACGGATGTGGTGGCGCAGGGCTATCCCTGCGGTGAGTGCGGCCCGGCTGAGCCGTCGTCCGCTGCGCGGACCGTCCTTTGTGGTGTGCCTAAACGCTTCGCTCATCTGGTCGATGGCGTCGCGTTCGGCCGTGAGATCGTCGTCGGCGGTCACGGACGTGGCCCACACCCCTTGGGGGGAAGTACTCGCCGTCATCGCCGCCGCTGACCTGGTGGTCGCCGGCGATCACGCCGACGGGGACCGGCTGGTCGTCGACCCACACCCCGGCGACGGTGTAGCTGCTGTCAGCGTCTGTTGCCGTCGGTGGACGGGCGGCCGGTCGCGCGGCGCAGGTTGGCGTATTCCCGGTTGAGGGTTTCGGCGACGTGGCGCAGGGCTTGGACGGCGGCCTCGATGCCGCTGGTGGCCGGGTCGTCGGTGAACTCGTCAGAGCCCTGGTGGAGGCTGGCCAGGCGCACCCGTTGCCCCATGTAGTCCAGGTCCGCGGTGAGGATGCCGCCGCCGTCGACGCCGTCGCTGTCGGCGGTGCGCCAGATCTGCACGTCTTCCAGGTGCGCCACGGTCTGCCAGAAGTGCTGGCCGGGATCGTTGTTGAGCAGGCTGAGCAGCTCTTCCAGTCCGGCGGCGATGGTGAAGTCGTCGCTGTTGAACCCTTCGTCGATCCCGGCGCGCTGCGCTGCGCCGGCTCGGAGCCATGCGCGGCAGGCGTCCGGGTCGAAGCGAATCATCGGCTCGGTGTCGGCGATGCCAGGCAGACGGGCGACGTGGCTGGCGATGGCGCGCCAGGCACGGACTCGCTGTACCCATTCGGCGTGGTCGCTTTTGGTGCAGGACCGGTCGGCACACGCGACGCAGTCCAAATCGTCTTCGATCCTGTCGGCGGCTACGCGCAGCGCGTCCAGGATGTCGTCGCGGTCGGCTGCGTCGAGCGGGATCAGGTAGGAGGTGGTGTCGGCGGCCGGTGGCGCGGTGGTCGGCTGGCTGGTGGCCGGTGCCGCTGGTGGTTGCTGGTTCACGCTTTGGCGTTCCCTTCGGTCGGATAGGGATCGCGCCGGCGAGCCGGCGCGGTTGACCCGTGGGGTGGGTGTGCGCCGGCCCGGCTGGCCTGACGAACGCGTGGCGCCGGATCGGTGGTGTTTGCGGTCTGTTAGCCGGAGAAGACGTCGGTGTCCTGGACCGTGATGCGGGTGCGGACGGTGCCGTCGCCGCGCAAAAGCCAGGGTTCGGCCTCGTCGAGGTGTAGCGAGACTTGCAGGTGCCCGTCGCGGTGGACGTAGGCGAACACGTATGCGCCGGCGACCTGGACTCCGGGGTGCGGGTCGTCGAAGGTGGCGGGAAGGTGCCTGGCTGTCAGGCTCGCGGCGGCGTGCGCCCACCGCTGGTGGCGCTCATGGAAGCCGCGGGCGCGTTGCAGCCACGTGTCGGGTTCGCCTCCGGGGATGACGAAGCCGTCATGGCTTGCGGCGAACCGCCTAGCACGGTCGGCCATCCGTTCGCACATGGCGGCGGCGACGGCGAACAGGTTGCCCTGCGTGATGATGGCCGGAAGCGTCGGCGGGTCGAGGACACCGGGCCGGTGCTGCACCAGCAGCTGCAGGCCGTGATTGTTGTCGCTGAGAGTGAGCCGGTACGAGTAGTCCACGGCCGGCGCCTCGGTGGTGGTGAGCTGCCCGGTGGGCAGGCATCCCGGGTGCGCGGCGGCGAAGGCCAGGAAGCTGTCGACGGTCAGTGGCTGGTGGTCGTCGGTCGTCCAGGAGTAGAAGTCGGCCAAATATGGGATCTGGTATTCGGGGCTGCCCCAGTCGGTGAACAGCTGCTGGGTGGGGCTGTACTGCAGCCCGTTCTTGTTGCCGATGCGGACCATGGCGGTGGCCATGACGGATCCTTTCGGTGTGGGCGAAGGTGATGTGCCTGCCGGGCACGGCTGGTGCAGTGGCCATAGGGCAAAGACCCGGCTGGCGTAGGCGTCGAGCGCGTCCACGGCCGGGTGATGCCGCAGGTAGAACCGCAGCCGCGCACCGTGGCCCAGGTGGCGCAGCAGAGCGGACAAGGCGGCGGCGTGCGCGGTGAGGTCGTGGCGTAGGTAGGCGCCGGTATCGATCTCGATCTTTACGCTGGCCTGGAACCGCCCGCCAGGGGATGGCCTTGACCCGGAGTTGCTGGCCGTGCAGGAACCGTTGGCGTAACCGGTGCCGATGGATCTCCTGCAGCCGGTCCTGGGCTGCCATAACCCAGTTGTGGTATGCCGTGGCCGGATGATCGTGGCGGATCGGCTCGGTGGTGATGTTGCGGCCAAGCCAGCTGATGCGGTGCGGTTTGTCGGTCAGCCCGCCCAGGCGCACCACATCACCGGCGGCGACGATGCCGCGGGACAGAACCGGTGTGCCATCCGGGCCATACGTGCGCACCACAGCGTGGGCGTCGAGCCCGTTGATGCGGCGGGCCCATACGGTCGCCGTCATCGCCTCCACATAGGACGTCGCTCGTGTCCATAGCGGCCCTTCGGTGGCTGGTAGCCGCAGCACGGCGGTGGTCTCCAGCCATCCGGCGGGGCTCGCCTGCAGGGCGGCTGTCAGCCGGCGGTGTGCCGCCCGGCTCACCGGCTGCCACCGCCGTGGATCGCGTGCACGTCGTCGGCGTCGACGTCGTCCCAGGTCCAGCCCCAGCCGATGGTGTAGCGGCCTTCCGCGTCCGGGGTGGTGATCTCGACCTGGGTCTCGTCGTCGGCGGACCGGCGGCTGTCTACGATGATCAGGCCGCCCAGCCAGCTGATCGACGCGAGCTGGCGCGCCGTGGCCAGCCACGCGTCGGCGATATGCGCACCTTGGCCAGCCTGCTCGGCCATCAGCTGGGTGAAGGTTTTCTGGTGGTGGGCGACGATTGTTTCGGCGACGGCCGTTGTGGTGCGGAAGACGGCCCAGCCATTCCACCGGCGCACCAGGTCGCCGACGTACCCGTCGGTGTAGATGTGACAGTCGCAGCCGTTGGCCAGCCAGTCGCCGGTGAACACACGCCGGCGGCCGGGCGGGCCGGGGTGGCCAGCGCCGGTCGTGGGCAGTCCCGAGACGGCCGGCGGTGGGGTGGCCGGCAGGCGCAGTGCCTGCGGGCGGGTGAGCAGGTCAAGCATGGGAGTGGCTCCCCTCCGGGTGACGCCGGGTGGGTTGCGGTGGCCAGGTCAGCGGCGACACGTCCGGGGCCGCCCCGAACAGGTCCGTGACAAGGGTTCGGGCGGGCAGGTGACCGGCGCGGGCGCCGAGGGTCCACTCGGTGTTCCAGCCGCCGTCGGAGCGGACGGCGAAGTGGTGCCCGAGCAGCTGGTGGCAGCGCAGCAGGATCGCGGCGGCCACGCCGTCGTAGGGGTGGCGAGCGGTGTCAACCGAGCCAGTGGTGGCCGGTGGGGTGCCGCAGGGTGAGGGTACGGGTTACGGTGCGCTGCGGGCAGCAGCAGCGGCTGGGCGGGCCGGCCATAGGCGGCGTCGCCGCCGATGCGGATGCCGTCGAACCGGTCGAGGACCGGCGAGCCGTACCCGTCGGGGCCGCAGACGGCGACGCCGTATGCGGCGGCGCGGGTGAGCATGCGCAGGCTGTCGTACAGGATCTGCGGCCACGCGTGGGCGTAGGCGGAATCGGTGGGATAGCAGGCCCACCAATGCTTGTACTGCATCGTGTGTCCTTTCTGGACGCAGGGTGTCAGTGGGTGATGGGCAGGCCGTTGACGGTGACCGTCGGGGTGTGGTCGACCAGGCGCAGCACGGCGCCGGGCAGCACAAGCGCGGGCTGGCCGCCGTCGGTGAAGTGCAGGACAAGCCAGCCGTCGCGGCCTTTCCACGGCGGGGCGGCGACGGTGCGGGTGCTGCTGCCGAAGATGACCTCGTCGCTGGCGGCGACGCGGCGGGCCGGGCGCAGCAGGGCGCCGTCGGCGGGCCGGACCGACCACGGTACGACGGTGTCGGCCCGCGGTGCGGGGCTGCCGGTGGCGTAGGCGACGCCCACCTCGCGCGGGGTCACGCAGGTAACGGTGGCCGGTAGCCAGCTGGCGCGGTGGTTGACGTGGACGGGCTGGCCGATGCGCAGCAGCTGGTGCGGCGCAAGGGTCTTGGTCATAGCGGTGCCTGTCATGGCAGTGCTGATCATGGCGAAACTCCTTGTCGGGTAAGGGATTCCGGGCACCGCGCAGCGGCCGTGCCCGGAAATGTGGGGTGTGGCCGGGCGACGGCCGAAAGAGGCGAAACGGAAAGGGTGGCCGCCGGTCAGGTCACGGCGCGCCGGGGCGGGTCAGGAGTGGAAACTCCAGGACCCGGGTCGCGGGGCGTCCAGCGGGAAGCTGGGCTGGTGGTCGTGGTCGACGACTAGCGATGTGGAGTAGAGCGCGTGGGTGGTGCCGTCGTCGGCGATGATGGCGGTGCATCTGTCGCCGGCGGTGCAGTGGCGGGTGGCGCCGTGGAAGATCAGCCCGTAGGTGAAGCCGCTGCCGGTGTGCACCAGGAGGCTGAGGTTGCCGTCGCGGCGTACCCGGGTGTCGGCGCCGAAGCCCATCGACAGCAGCCGTGACAGTGCCGCCAGCCAGCTGGTGCTGGCCCGCTGGTGCTGCTCGGAGGCCGGGCCGTAGAAGGCGCCGATTGTCTGCACGTGGGCGGTGGCAGCGGCGATGACGTCGACCGCGTCCCGGGTGATGTGCAGTTCCAGCAGGTCTGGTCGCCGGTCGGTGCGCGGTGTGTCCGGTGCCGGGGCGGTGGGGTCGTCGTAGGTGCTGGGCAGCACGCTGATCAGTTCGAGGGCGAGCTGCGGGCCCGTGCCCCAGGCGGCGGCCCGGTCGGTGACCGCGCCGGTGATCGCCTGCCATTGGTTGCTGGGGATCTGGAACTGGCGGGGGTCGACCTGCTGGCCGTCCGGCAGCGTGCCGGTGGTCAGGTCGAGGTCGGCTAGCAGGGTGTCGTAGACCGAGCCGATCACCGTGGCGAGCAGTTCGCCGGTGGAGGTGGCGGCGTCGATGCGGGCGATGATGGCGGTCAGCTCGGCTTCGGTGAGTGCACGGTGGACCGGGGTGGGCATGGCCAGCAGGGTCATCGGTTCTCCACAGGGTTGGCGGGCAGCACGACGTGGTGCGCGAGGGTCTGGGTGTCCATGTCGATGGCGAAGTGCGTTGCGCCGCAGGCGATACCGTTGGTGATCTCGGTGCGCAGGACCCGGCCGTCGGGCTGTACGGCGAGCAGCGGCAGGACCTCGCAGAAGTCGTCGCCGCCGATGAGGCGGTCCACGGCGTGCTTGTCGGCCGAGGTGCGGTAGCCCTCGGCGTAGGCGACCAGCGACCATTCGCTTCTGAGGTGGGGCAGGTGCCGCAGCCCGTTGGACATGAGGTAGAGGCCCTCGTCGCCGACGAACCACGACGCCGGGGCCGGGGTGGTGCCGTCGAGGGTGTCGCGAAACGACGGCTTGTGCTCGGTCGCGGCGATGGCATGCTCGGCCAGACCCGCGACCTCGGCCAGCGGGAACAACAGACGAATCACTGGTTCTCCTCGAAGGTGGGGATCTCGGGAAGGGCGACGGCGCAGCGCTGGCCGCAGGCCGGGCAGTAGACGGCGTGACCCGAGCAGAGGCACATCTGGTCCGTGTCGCCGTCGTCGAACGCGGCGCACTCGCGGCATCGGCTGATCACCGTGCCGCGCGGGCCGAACATGTCGCTGATGCGCTGCGAGGTGCCGTCAGCGGCGTGCAAGTCGCGGTCGCCGGCCCAGGTCCAGGCGTGCTCGGCGGGCAGGTGATCTGGATCGTGGAGGCGTCCAGCCAGTAGCCCTCGTCGGTGGTGACGTCGGCGTAGACCTCGGGGGTGCCGCCGTCGATGCTGACCAGGGCCAGGGCTTGGCGGGGGAAGCCGGTGGTCGCGGCCAGGACGATCGTGACGGGCTTGGTCAGGCACGGGTCGTCGTGCTCGATCGTGGCGCCGTCGCCGACCGGGAAGCCGTGCGCGGCGCACCACAGCTGCATCCGGGCGGCGGTGTCCATCGTCGGCCGGTAGTCGTCGAACACGTCGCAGCGGACGAAGTCCTGCAGCAGTGTGCTGTGCTCGGGCTGGTGGGCGCCGATGCGCTGGTCCAGCCACGCGCTCGTTTCGATCAGGTAGTAGCCGTTGTGCAAGGTGACCGGTTCGGTCATGGGGGTGCGCCTCCTCGGCATCGGGAGGCGTGGGCAGAGTTCCGCAGTCCGGTGGCCTGCCCACGCCTTTGGTGGGAAGGGTCAGGACTGCGGGTCGGTGTCGGTCTGGGCGCCGATGAGCACCGTGACGCCGCGCACGGCGGGCCGGCCGTGCGAGCGGCCAGGCGTGATCTGGAAGCCCTCGTAGCGGGCGCCGTCCTCGATACCGAAGACGCTGGAGCGGGCGGCCAGGTCGTGGACGAACGCGTGTACGTCGAGGCACAGGTGCTCGTTGTCCTCGCCGGCTGCCAAGCCGATGAACTGCACGATCGCCTTCTTGGCGCCACCGGCGAAAGTGACGATCACCGTGTGGCGCGCCATGTCGGCGCTGTCGAGGTCGATGACCGGGTACCCGCCGTCACGGCCGTACCGGGCCAGGTACTCGTCGAACGTCTTCTCGGCCATGCTCTGGCTCCTCTCGGGGAAGGGAGCGGGCACGGCGCATCGGCCGTGCCCGCAGCTGGGTGGTGCTTGGCCGGGCATCGGCCGGAACAGGTGGAACTGGTTGAACTGGTGGTGCGGCCGGGCGACACTGCCCGGTGGCTCGTGGAGCGGTCAGGCCGTCGCCGGCACTGCCGCGGCGAGCATGGCCTGGGCCTGCTCGGCGGCGTAGGTGTTGCCGTACAGGCCCCAGACCGAGTCGTGATCGGTCCAGCAGTCGGTGGGGGTGTGCTGCTCGACGATGACGCCGTAGACGTCGCCGTCGAGCCAGGCCCGCCATTCGTCGTGTTCGCCGGTCAGGTCGCACACGCCGCTGATTCCGGCGTGGGTGCGGTAGTCGGCGGTGTCGAAGGTGACCACCGTGAGGTCTCCGCCGGTGACGTGCCGGATTGCGGTGGTGCCGTGCGCCAGGCGCAGGTACCGCTCGAACAGCTCGTCGGTGCCGAAGTGGTGCCAGGCGGCCAGGATCGCCTCGGCGTGCTTGGGCTGGTAAACCTCGCCGGCCCACACCGCTTGGCGGCGTTCGATCAGCAGGGCCGGCGCCAGCGCGTCGCCCCACGGCTGGCCGCAGTACTCGTCAACGACGAGCCGAGCCCGCCAACCGGGATGCCGCTCGTCGGTCACGATCAGACCGTCGTCAGTCATCGGCGTCGCCTTCCTCGCTGTCGTGGGCCCAAAGCGCCAGCCGGTCAGCCTGCTCACGCAGGACGGGCGGCACCTCACCGTCGGCCACGGAGGCGACCAGGGTGGCGGCCAGGCAGAAGGCCAGGACCGCAGCCATCTGCTGGTGGGTGCGGGCCATGCCGCCGGAACGCAGATCGGTGCCAGAGGCGACAAGTTCGCCGTCGGCGTGCACGGCGTAGATCCAGTTGTTGCCGGCGTACGCTTTCCCGACCGTTGCGCCGCCTAGCGCGGCGATACTGATCGTCAGCGGCTGCTGGGCCTCGCCGGCGGCGGGAATGTCGAAGACCGCCTCCGGCTCCGACCGGTACACGGCGAAGTAGTCGACCGGCTCGTCGATCTGGCTATCGGTCATCGGGCACCTGCCAGCAGATCGGCGACGGCGTCAAGTTCGCTGTTGTTGATGTAAGCCCACTCGGCGACGACCGCGTTGAAGATCCACCCGTCGGGGGGTGGGACGGCACCCATCGTGCGCCGGTAGCTTTCGGCGTCGGCCCGAAGGAACGACAGCACGGAGACTATGACCTCACGCGCCTGCCGTCCCCAGCCGTACTCGCGGACCGGTGTCCGCACGGCGTCGTTGGCGTCGTAGAGCACATTGTTGCGCGGATACGCCGCGTAGTAGCCGGTGATACGCACGCGCCAGGTCGTGCGATCGACGCCTTTCAGATTCACGCCACACGCGACGACTCCACCGGTTGGCTCATCACCGACCCTGACCGCGGGCAGCTCCCAGATGTCGAAGAACATTGGTGCGCTGATCCGGTAGCCCATCACTGCTCCTCGCCTGCCGCCGCCGGCCGGTCGGCCAGTGCCAGGGCGGGCTGCACCGCGGTCAGCATGTCCGCCTGGTGCACCGCCCGCCCAGCGATGGTGCCGGTGACGACGAGCAGCTCCGGCTGCCGGTCGTGGCGTGCCGGTGACGTCGGCCGGATGCCCAGGCAGCACACCAGGACGTTCGTGGCGGTGAACTGGCCGATGAGGTCGTGCAGCTCGTCGGTGCTGCGGGTCAGCCGGTCCAGCCCGGTGACCAGCAGCAGGTCGAAGCCACCAGCCTGCGCGGCGGCGACAGCGCCGGTGCGTGCAGGCCGGGCAGGGCCGCCGGTGATGTCGCAGAACACGGCGACGATGCGCCAGTCCGGGGTGGAGCCGACGAGCGTCAGCAGGGCCGCAGACTCGTCGGCGGCCAGCTCCATGCTGCCGGCGCGCAGATATATAGCGACGCGGGTGAGGGTGGCGGGTTTGCTCCTTGCGGTCACCGTCCTTTCGGGGAGGAGTGCTCGCCGGTGGCGAGGTCGGCGGGCAGGGGGTCGCCGCACACGGGGCACGGCAGTGCGGCCGGGGCCATGGCCGAGCAGGTCGTCCAGCCATGGCAGCCGGTCGTCGCTGACCGCCTGGTAGAGGGCCTGCACGGTGACGACCGCGCCCGGCGTCGAGGCACGGCTGCCCGACGGTGCAGGCACAGTTCGCGCGGGTATGGGCCGGGCGGTGTGTTCGCGTCCTCGCCGCATCCGGTCCAGCCGGTGTCCGGTGAGCACGTCGAGGTGAGCCAGGATGACCTTGGCGAGCAGGTGCGAGGAGTCGAACCTCTCGGCGAGGCTGCGCACCCGCACGTGGTGCTCCTGGAACTGCTCGACGAACACCGACAGGTGTGGCGTGCCGGTCAGATCCTGGATCGAGTCGACCAGCAGCAGGTCGAACTCGCGCGCCTGTGCGGCGGTGAACGCCTGCTGCAGGGCTGGCCTGCGGCGAGCGGGGCCGAGGTCGGTGAAGACCGCGACGATGGTCCAGCCGGGCGTGTGGGCGGCGGCCGTGCGCAGGTCGGCTTCCCGGCGGTCGGCCTTGTCGGTGGTGGTGGCCTTGATGTAGAGCGCCACGCGGACGGTGGCTTCGGACATGGTGGTCACGGCCTTTCTCGGGTGTGGCGCGTGCCCTCCGGCCGGTGCCGGGCGGCAGGCAATCGCGGGTGCTGGTGGTCATCCGGCGGGCCGCTGGTCGCGGCGGCGCACAGCGGGGCGTACGCCGGGTGGCAGCGGGAGGCCGTCGCGGGCGAGGTTGTAGAACTCGATGCCGGTGTGCCGCGCCTTGGCGGTGAGCATGGCCAGGCTGGAGCAGGCGAGCAGCTGGTGCGGGTCGCCGCCGGGCAGCTGGCAGATGCCGATGCTGACCTCGATCGGCCGTTCGATGCCGGAGATCGTGGCGGCGCTGGCCAGTGCCGCGGTGAGGCTGTGGGCGATCTGCGCGGGGTCGCGGCGGCTGATGAGGACGAACTCGTCGCCGCCGAGGCGGGCGACGGTGTCATCGCCGGTGACGGCCTGACGTAGGCGCGCGGCGACCTCGGCGAGGTAGAGATCGCCCGCAGTGTGCCCGCCGGGCCCGAGGTTGATCTCGTGGAGGCGGTCGACGTCGGCCAAGGCGACGGTGAGGGCGATCGTGCGGTCGGTGCCGACGATGGTGTCCTCGGCGACGCGGCGCACCGGCAGCCCGGTGACCGGGTCGGTGAGCGCCCGTGCCAGGTGGTGACGCAGTTCGCGGATGTGCCCGAAGGCTCGGGCCAGTCCGCACAGCAGCAGGGCCACGGCGAGCGTCGTGAGATAGACGGCGGCCAGCGTCGTCAGCGCGGTGACCACCTGGTCATACGGCACGGCGGCTAGGGCGGCGGCCTGCACCAGTTCGGCGGTGACGATCACCAGCAGACCGGCCAGGCTCAGGCGGCGTCCCGGGATGGGGTGCCCGTTGTGGGACATGACCTTTTCCCTTTCGTGGAGCGGTTTGCGGGCATGGCGAACGGCCGGCCATCCGTGGGATGACCGGCTGCTGCGCGGTGGTGGAGTGTTAGCGGGTGGCGATGGCCACGAGGTGGTCGGCGGCGGCCAGGGCGGTGATGTGCTCGTTGGCCTGCTGCAGGTAGGTGAGCTGGTCGGTGTGGCGGGCACTGGCCGAGCGCAGCAGGTTCCCGTTGAGGGTGAACAGCCCTTGGCGGGGAACGGCCGACAGCCAGCCGTAGGTGGCGTATGCCTGGGGTCCTGCCTCGAACGCGTCGAGGTGCTCGATGGGCAGGTTGGTCAGACGGCCCGGGTGGCTGTTGTAGGTGCGCATCCGGGTGATTCGGGGCTGGTTGAGGAAGCCTTGGACGGCGTGATCCCAGGTGTAGGAGTCGGGGTTGGCCGTGTGGCGGTCGTAGAAGTGCCACCAGGGGCGGGCGACCGGGGAGCCGGCGACGATCGTGTTCCACAGCTGCCAGCGGTTCCAGTACCGCAGGTGCGCGTCGGCGCGCATGCGCTCAAGGTCGAGCAGTTTGACGGGTCCGCCGGCGGCGGTGCCGTTCCAGGGCTGCAGGAGCTTGCCGGTAAGCCGGCGGGCGGTGGTGAGGAAGTGGCCGGCGGGGCCGGCGTCGGTGATGCCGTGTGCGGCCAGGGCCGCGCTGGCGGCGGTGGCGAGTTTGCCGGTGGGGGTGGCCTTGGGAAGGCAGACGGTCAGGACGGTGAAGTCGGGCACGGTGAAGCCTCCAATGTGGACAGAGAACCGATGATGGGCGCGCGGCACCGCACGGGCTCACAGGAGCCGGTGTTGGGTGGGTGCGCGAGGCAGGCACGGCCGCGAGAAGGCGGCGGTGCGGTGCGCCGGGAGGGTGCGAGGGGTGGTGCTGAGTGGTGCGGTTGGGTTTGGCGGGTCACGGGCGGTGCGGGCCGACCGGCCGGAAGGCGGGTGGGCGGTTGCTGCCGCGGTCGTGGGCGCCGGGCCCGAGGGGTGGTGCTTGGGGGGTTCTCTATGAGAAGGCTTCACCGTACCGTCGCAACCCAACAGAATCCCCCGATGCCGATCTTGGCCGGAGGTGGGTTGAACTGCGGTGTTGGGTCAGCAGCCGATCTGGCGGCGGATCTGTTGGGTAGATGCGGGCCGCTGTTGGGTGCCGCCCGGTGCTAGCGCTAGCTGACGAGGAGGAGTGTGACTGAGCACGATATTTGGCCCGGATGAGCACGATAGTTGGCCTGCACGATCAGCTTGGCCTCCTGGGCTTTTGAGCGTGGCGGGGACTGGACTGTTGTCTGGCCCCGGCCACGGCGCACGGTTCTGTCATGAATGAAGACGATCAAGGAGCCAAGAGGTGATGGCGCGCACGGCGCCAGAGACGGCACTGCCGACCACCATCACCGAAGGCGAAACCCTACTTCTCGCCAGCCGTCCGGCCAGACCCAGCTAAACCCAGACCAGGCGGCGGACTATCAATTTACATCCTTAAGTGGTGGCCGTGGATCACCACGGCATACGGACACTACGCCGAGCTGCGCGAGCGCTTGGACTGCTACGCCGAACAGCTCGCGCAGCGCATCGACAACTCCAGCTCGTAACCTGCATGCGGCTCTCGACACTCCGGGCCAACCATCTCGCTCAACAGGGCCATCTACCATGCTCAGTCACAAGGAGGTGGTGCAGGGGGTGCTCGGCGACCGTCGGCGGGCCGGGGTTGAGCGGGCCGGGCTGTCCGTGGCTTGAGGGCAGGTCCGCCAGAGCGAGCCGGTGACGGCCGTTGCCGGCCAGCCGCCAGATCGGCTCGGCGGGATTGTCGCCCGATTCCGGTGAGGTGGTGGCAACGACCAGGCTGGGCTCGGGCCGTTCGGCCAGGCGCCGGTGCAGGTTCTGTTCCCGGGCGCGGCTGGGCAGGACGAACAGGATCGGGTAGGCGGGGCCGCCTTCGGCGCGCAGCTTGCGGTGGGAGCTGAGCTTGTCGGCGAGCTTGCCGATTGGCTCGGTGCCGCGATCTAGTTCGAGAAAATATCCGGTCTGGCGGGTGCCGTCGGCCCACACGCCGTGCCCGTCGGGGTGGATGCGCTGGCCGAACATGTTGGCGGTGGTGCGCTCGGACCACCAGCGCAGCAGCGAGGTCTGCTTATTGGTGCGGGCGTAGGTCAGCAGCTTGATGAAATACCAGTTGGTGTCGATGAGGTGATCCAGGGCGGGGTTGGCGTAGATGCGGTCCTGTCGTTCCCGCAGAGCCCTTGCGGTGGGCGGGTTCTCACCGGCCGACAGGGCCGTGAGCCTGGCTGACAGTGGACCGGGTACCCAGCAGATCAGGTTGGGTGCCCCGGGGTGGTTGCGGCGGATGAACCGGTCGACGAACCCGAAGGAGCGCAGGGTGTTGAGCCGGTGCCGGCAGGTGATGGGGTTGCCGAACAGGATCGAGGTGAGCTGGTCGGTGGTGAGGGTGGTGTGCTGGTTCAGGAGCGAGGCGATGGCGTAGTCGCGGGGGCGGAGCCGGTGAGACATTTCGATCAGCGTGTTGGTGGTCGCTTTGATGGCTGGGTCGGGGGTGCGTAGTACCACGATGGGCTGTGGCTGGTTCCCCGGTCGGGAGACTTCCTCTGTAGGGAAGTGTCGGGTTGGGTCGTTGGCGAACATGTGGGCTCCTAGCTGCGGTGTTGGGTGGGTGGGGTCGGCCTGGGGTCGGCCGGGTGAGGCTGAGTTCGGGCTGGGCTGTGGGCCGACCCGCAGACCGGGTGCAGGCCGAGGGGGTTCACGATCGAGGCGGGGGTTGAAGGGCTGGCGGCTGCGGCGTACGGTGTGGTCCTGCGCCTTCATCCCGCTTCCCCCGTGGCGGTGTGAGAGCGCTTTGCCGTCTGTGTGGCCAGCCGGCGTCGGCGATCGCGGCCTCGTCGGTGAACACGTCGGCCACCCGGTCGGTCGCGGAGTCGAGCAGGTGGTCCTCGGCGCCGCCGTAGGAGTAGACCCACAGGAAATTGGCCGGTGGGTCGGGTTCGACGAGCCGCCGGAACCGCGAGACCTCCTTGGTGTAGGCGTAGAACGTGTTGTGCGGTCTGGCGCGGCTGATGCGCAGCCACGCGGCCAGGTAGTCGTCGTAGAAGAAGTCGCCGCTGTCGTGGATGCGGATCCACGAGCCGCGGTAGCGCGGTGCGCCGAGCTCGGCGGTCATCTGGTACTGCCATCCAGGCAGGTCGTCGAGCACGTAGGCGAGGTTGGTGTGGTGCCGTGCGCGCACGGCTGGCCATAGATAGGTGCCGTTGCGGGCGTAGCAGACGTGCTGGCAGATCCCGGCGGACGGGCAGGTGTTGTAGGTGCGGCCGTCGGGCAGCCGACCGGCCCAGGCGGGCAGGGTCCAGTTCCACACGCCGATGGCTTTGAGTTCGCGGTTCTGGGTGAGCAGCCACCTGGGCCTGGTCGGAACATGTTGGGTGTCAACGGTTTCGGGCATGGTGATCCCGGGGGTGAGAGGCGGAACGGCAAACGGCGCCGGCCACGTGGTGTGGCCGGCGCCGTGGTGCGCCCGGACGGGTCAGGCTTCGGGCGGAGGCAGGGCGGCGTGGATGCGCTCGCACATGCGGGTCAGTTCGGCGGCCGACCACCAGTCGGCGCCGAGATCGAAGGCTTGCAGCCAGCCCGGCCGCGCCTTGTTCGGCGGCAGCAGGTGCAGCGGGTAGGCGTCGTGGACGGCCAGCAGCCAGTCGGGCAGGGGCCGGCCGCCGGACAGGATCAGGCTCCAGCTCGGGCCGTGCAGCCGGATCACCGCCGGGGTGCTGCTGTTGCCGGTGTACGCGACCCGCACGAGCTCCGGGTCGCCGCTAACTGCGATCTGCGGGGCGGTGGTAAGGATGTCGTGCAGCTGTGGGCGGGTGCTCAGGTAGCCGCGGTGGGTCTGGATGAGCCGGACCCGGCCGCCCATGAGCCGGGCGGTGTAAAGCTGGTTGGCGATCTGGTCGGCCAGCCGGCGGCGCTGCTGTTGGGTTTCGCTGTTGGGTGTGCTCACGGGTGTCTCCTGATCGGTGTTGGGCAGAAACGGCGAGCGCCGCGTGACTGTTGGGTCACGCGGCGCTGTCTTCTGCGTCTGTTGGGTCGTGGTCGCCGGGGTCTTCGCCGGGTGGTTTGACTCCGGCGAGCCGGGCGATGGCGGCCTGCCCGTTGTCCGCGCCGGAGAGCACGTTGGCCAGTGCGGCCTGCCGTACGGCGGTGCTCTCCCCGATGACCGGCTTGGCGGGCTGGGTTAACAACGTGAACGCCGGGGTTTCGCGGCCATCGACGACGAGCCGGCAGGCGGCCTGGAATGCGTCGAGGTGGCTGAGGTCGTGTTCGGACAGTTCCGGCATGGTGTGCTTGGCCAGTTGGTGGGCGTCCTCCGGGGCGCAGCTGAAGAACACCTTGTTGCGGGCGTTGGCCGACAAGGCCAGCTGCGTCTCGCGCGGCATCTGGGTCAGGTTCTGATGCGCCAAGACGAGCCCGAACCGGTAGCCTCTGGCCTCGGTCAGCATGTCGCCGACGGAGCCCGGCAAATTCAGGAAGTTGTGTGACTCGTCGATGTAGGCCACGGCGTCGCGGCGTGCGTCTTCGGCGATGCGGGTGCGGGCGGTGGCGGCCTGCCACGCCGAGGCGAGGATGAACGACCCCATCAGACGGCTGGTCTCCTCGCCGATCTGCCCTTTGGGCAGCCGCGCCAGGAGGATGCCGCCGTCAAGAACGCGGCGCATGTCGACCGTCGAGCGCGGTGCCCCGATCGTCTGGCCCACGAACGGTCGGGTCAGGAAGGAACGCAGCCGGGCCAGCACCGGGCCGATGACCTGTGACCGCAGCGGCGGTGGCGTGCTCTCGAACCACTGCCAGAACCCCAGCAGGCCTTCTGGGTCGTCCAGGTCGGAGGTGAACGCGGCCCGGAACTGCTTGTCCTGCAACAGCGACGGGACCAGCGTCAGCGTGGCGTTGGCCTTGCGCAGCAGCGTCATGCAGGCCATGCGCAGCGTGTCGTCAATGCGCGGTCCCCAGTGCTTGGCGAAGATCTTCCCGAAGATCGACACGAGGTGGTCGACGACGAGGTCGTGGTCGTTGCCCTGCAACGGGTTGAGCGTCGCCCCGGCGGGCTGGTCCGGATCGATCAGGTAGAGCCGCTTGTCGGCGAGGTTGGCCGGCAGCCGGTCGATCACATCCGTGACGAGGTCGCCTTTGGGGTCGATGACGATGACCCCGCGGTGGGCGTGCACATCTTCCAAGATCATGTTCATGAGAAGGGTGGACTTGCCGGAGCCTGTGGAGCCGAGCACGTGGAGGTGCTGGCGGGCGTCGGCCACTTTCAGGGCGACCTTGTGCCCGCCGACCTGGGAGACGCCGAGGACCTTGGTGGCGCGCCCGCCGGTGGCGACCGCGACCGGGGCGGGCATCGGCTTGGCTCGTGCCCGGTCCAGTCCCGGGACAGCGATGTCGGTGGGCAGTGCGGCCAGGGCGGCCAGTTCGGTGCTGTTGAGCAGGAATCCGCGGCGCAGCGCCCGCGACGCAAGGACCCGCGCCGGGTGGTTGAGGTGCATGCGGCGCAGTCGGTTGCGTCCGGCGTAGATGCCGTAGGCCGACGCGATCCCGTGCGCCAGGCTCGTTAGCCGGGGTTTGAGGGTTTCTGGGGTGTCGCCCCGGCCGGTGTGGGCGACGGCGTACCGGACGGCGACCTCCCATTGCGCCCCAGCCAGTTTGTCGACGGCGGCGCGGGCGTCGCGCTCGCGCTGCGGATCGGCGCCGGGCAGGTGCGCCTGGCGGCCAGCCGCTGGGGCAGGTGTGCGGCGGGTGGGGCCGAGCAGTTCCAGGACCAGGTCGAGGGCGCCGCGCAGCCAGGTGGCCGGGTCGAGCAGGCTGCCGGGTGGTTTGCCGGTCCGCAGCGCTTGCACGCCTTTGCGTAGCCGGGTGATCTGCCGGTTGGACGCGGGTCGGGCCAGAACCTGCACACAGGCCGTCTCGTGTTGGTTGAGCCCGGCGGCGGCCTGGATGACGGTGCGCAGCGGGTCGGCGTCGTGGTCGGTTTTCAGCGGGAACCAGGGCGGCATGGCTGGGACGAGCGCGCCGCCCTCGGCGACCACGGTCAACGGCAGCGGCGCGCTTGGGTCAGTGACCTCGCAGGCCACGCCGGGCCAGGCGCCGCGGATCGCGGCCAGCACCGGCCCGTAGGCGATGGTGCCGGGCAGCCAGAGGGCGATCTGCAGCTGACGGCCGGACCACCGGTATTCGACGGCCGGATGAGCGCGCCCGTCGCGCAGTCGTCGGCGCCAGCCGGGGCGCAGGATTTCGGCGAGGGTGGCCCACAGCACGCCGGTGCCGGCTGGTTCGACCTGCGGCGGCGGGCTGATGGTGATCAGCCGCGCGTGCGCGAGCATGCGGGCGTGGCGGCGGGAGGCGATGACGCCCCGGGCGGCATAGCTGGCGGCCAGCAGCACCGCGAGTACAGCCAGCAGCCACGGCCGTGCAGCGCACCAGTCGAGCGCGGCCGACGCGGCCTGCTGCAGCCACCGAGACGGTGCGGGCAGCGGGAACTCTGCGGGCGGTGACAGTGATGGTGATGGTGAAGGGGGCGAGGAGGGTTGTGGGGCAAAGGAGACAGTGGACCCTGTCATGGCGGTCAGCCCTTCTGGAAACGCGAAAGGGCTGGCCCCGGCACCTGTGGAGGTGCCCGAGGCCAGCCCTTGTGGGAGGATGAGGATGTTCCCGCCGCCGCGGCGGCGGGGTTATTCGTCGTTGATTTCGAGGTCGCCGATACACAGCCGGTGTTCCTTTTTCGAGGCCACGGCTTGGAATGAGACCCGGTGCGTCCCGGAGATCAATAGACCTTCGCCTCTGCGTGCCGCCAGTAGCAGCCGTGCTTCGCCTGCGGTGAGGCCGAAGCTGTCGGCGACGGCGTCGACGGACTGCGCGGCTTGGCGTAGCAGGATCTGTGTGGCGGCGTTGGCGATGACGGCCTGACCGAGGTCGGAGCCGAGCAGGTCACCGACGTCCTGGGTGATGACGGCTACGCCGGCACGGCGCTTGCGCGCCGACTTGGATAGCCGGTACAAGAATTTGGCGCCTTCGCCGTCTTTGAGCAGCACCCATGCCTCGTCGACGATGACCAGCCGCCGGGGCGGCTGCCCGGACTTCAACGGCGGAACGTCGACGTCGCGCCAGATCGCATCCAAGGCGAGCAGCATTCCGGGCGCGCGCAGTTCGTCGGCGAGCTGCCGGGTCGCCCAGACCACCAGCTGGCCGCTGGGGACGTGGGTGGTAGGCCCGTCGAACAGGTCCTTGAACGAGCCGGACACCCACGGGGTCAGCCGGGCGGCCAACGTCTCGGCCGCTGGGGTGCCCTCGGCGGCCAGCGCTTCGGACACGTCGCGCAGCAGCGGCGCCTGGCGCTGCCACGTGCCGGGATCGTTGCAGATTCCGGCTGCGGTGTAGGCGGCGATGATCGCCTTGTCCAGGGCCGCCCGTTCGGCCGGCGGCGGCTGTTCGCCGAGCAGCACCGCGATCAGCGTGTGCAGGAACAAGGCCCGGCGGGTCAGGGCATCGTCGCGTCGGTCGCCGGGCGGGATGTCAAGTGGGTTGAGCCGCACGCCGCCGGCGCCGAGACCGATAGTGATCCCGCCGACCGCGTCGGCGAGGCGGTGGTACTCGTTGTCGGGGTCGATGACCGACACCGCAACGCCGTCGGCCAGCGACCGCAGTACTTCCAGCTTGACGAAATAGCTCTTGCCGGCACCGGATCTGGCCAGCACTACCGAGTTGGCGTTGTGCTGGCTCCACCGGTCCCACCACACGACGCCGCAGGAGTCGGGGTTGAGGCCGTAGAGCATGCCCCCGGCGGGTGCCGGTTCGCCGGGCAGCGGCGCGGGCAGGTCGGGCGAGGCGAGCGGGAACATGGTGGCGATGGCCTCGGTGTCCATGACCCGCCGCATGCCGAGGGTGTCGGTGGCCAGGGGCAGGGTGGTGATCCAGCCCTGCAACTGCCGCCAGGTCGCAGGCTGGGTGTCCAGCAGCACCGACGCGGCGACCGCTCGCACATGCGCGAGCGATTCCTGCAGCTCTTCCAGGGTCGCTGCGTGCACGCACAGGTAGAGGCCGACCCTAAACAGCTTGGAGTGGCCGCGGGCGATGCGGTCGGCGAGTTCGGCGGCGTCGTCGGCGGCGGCCTCGGCGGCTGGGTCGAGCAGGCGGCCCTTCTCGGTGTCGGTGCGCCGGTTGGATTCCAGCCGTGCCCGTTGCCGGCGCAGCCTGGCGGCGGCGACCTGCGGGGTGAGCGGGTCGATGTAGACCACGACGTCGAGGCGGCCGGGCCAGCCCAGCAGCGGGTCGAGCCATGCGGCGCCGACCTCGGCCGGGTAGCCGGTCACGATCAGGATGGCGGCGTAGCCGTCGCCGACCTGCAGGTAGCGGGGCATGTTGACCACGCCGGAGGGGCCCAGAACGGACGAGAGCCCGGCCTGCTCGGCCGGGCTCTCGGTGTTGGCTGGTGCTTTTCGCTTGCGGGACAACAGGTTCACAGCGTTTCTCCTTGGCCGGTCACCGGTGTCCCGGGCCGTGCCCGGGGCCAGGTGATGTCGACTGGGGTGTAGGGGTCGGTGGCGCAGGTGAGCACGGCGGTGGCGGTCGGGCCGTCGAGGACGGCCGTCTGAGCGCCGAGCGCGGCCAGCGCGGAGGCGGCGTGGTCGGCGCGGCGCAGGACCTCGGTGTCGCGGCCCTTGTCGGTGTCGGCGGTGACCGCGATCGTCACGGTGCGCCACAACGGATCGCGGTGCTCGGCCAGCTGGTCGAGGAACTCCGCGTAGTCGTACGCGGCGCCGGCCAGGGCAGGGTTGCCAATCGTGGCGGCGATGTCGGCGACCCGCTGGGCGTGGCTGGACAGGTCCACCCGCTGCGCGGAGATCACCAGTTGTACTGGGCCGTTGAGGCTGTTGAGCCACCGCCCGTAGGCGCCGATCAGCGCCAGCTGCTCGTCGCCGGAGCGCAGGCCGATGTTGACGGTGGTCGCCGCGACCAGGGCCACGGCCTGGTCGCCGGTGTCGATGACCCCGGCTTCGGAGATCGCCCGCGCGGGCAGCCGCAGCTGCGGCACCGCCGTGCCCGGCCCTGGTGCCCAGGCGGGCACCGGTTGGGCCGCCGCGGCGGCGTGGTGCTTGGGCGCGCGGGACTGCCGGATCGCCGACAGCAGCCACATGTCCAGGCTCAGCCCGTCGCGGCGGCCCAGCGCGAGCACGATCGCCGCGCCGGCGACCGGCACCAGGATCGCGATCAGGACTGGTTGCGGTAGCAGGTGGCCGAGCCCTTTGACCACGCCGTAGGCGACGGCGGCTGCCACGGCGAGGATCGCCAGCTGCCTGGCCGTCAGCCCATAGACGATCTTGTCTGGCTGGTCGACGTCGGCGGGGATACGCGCCCGCGGCGCGGCATCGGTGTCAGCGCGCATCCGTATCACCGGCCTTGGCGGTGCCCGCCTTGACGAGGCGGCGGGTGTAGACGTCGACGCCTGCGGCGAGTTCGTCGGCGGTGTAGGGGTAAATCGGCCGGCCGGTGGGCCAGGCCAGCGCCACGATCGGGCGGCCCGGCTCCTCGGCCTCGGAGACGGTCAAAAAGTTGGTGTCGGCGGTCATGGTCATGTCCTTCCAGTAGTCCCGGCGGAACGCCGGGACTTGAGTGATCGGGTGTAGGGATCGACGCCCTGTGCCAGCTCGTCGGCGGTGTAGGGCTTGACGGGGCGGCCGGTGGGGTAGACGACGCCGACCACACCGGGACCGGCGCCGGCCGGCGGCCGTGACGGCACCCGTGCCGGGGCCGGGGTCCGCGGTGTACGAGGTCCGGCGGGCAGGTCTGTGGCCCGCGGTAGCGGCCGGTGGCCGCCGCCGGGCGAGGTGACCGGCCACGGCGCATTCGCGCCCTGTGCGGTGCCCGGACTGCCGCCTGCGGCGCGGCCGACTCGGGCGGCGCCGCGGGAGCCGGAGAACGCGCGGCTGAGGCCCCGGGTTAGCTGCTGGATGAGCACGACCCGCAGGATCATCCCGGCCTGGCTGGGCGAGGAGCGGGTGACGTAGCGGCGCATCAGTGCCGGGATCTTGAGTGTGCCCCAGAGCAAGCACAGCACGACCAGCAGGTTGAACACCACTCCTGGATCACCAGGCAGTCCCAGCGCCGTAAGGTTCGAGTTCGGGTCTAGGAACACTCTCAGCGTGGTGTGCAGGGCAACCGCCTGCAGCACAACGGTTCCCAGCGTGCCGAGGATGGTGCGCCACCACAGTTTCGCGGCGGGTTCGGTCTGCGGGGTCGCGTGCAGTGCCAGCGCGATCGGCGCTGCGCCGACCGCGACGATCAGCACCCCCAGCCGGACGATCCACTGAATCAGCAGCATCCCGACCATCACCGCGATGATCAGTCCGATCAGCAGTAGCAGAAAGCTGGCCGGGTCGTTGCCGGTCTGGTTGGTCAGCCCGCCGGTGACGATGGTGCGCATCTGCTGCATCGACCCTGGCGAGGTGATGTCCTGCGAGGTCAGCGCACCGGTGATGGCGTTGGCGAGCTGAATCAGGGTGGAACACAACGGCATCGCGAAGTTGGCCGCGATCAGGCCGATGACCAGACGCGGGATCAGTTCGCTTGGACCGTAACGGGTCTGGAGGGTGTCGCGGCCCATGATGAGCAGGAACACGGCCAGGAACGCCAGCACGTAAGCGGTGTTGACGATGCCCAGCGACGTGGCCGAAAAGGTGCGGACCTGCGGCAGCACGGTCACGTCCGGAGAAGTGAGGACACTTGCTGCCAGCAGGTTCCACAGCACGTCCAGGCCGCCGACGATCAGTCCGGCGAACCACTTGAGGATGGATTCGATCAGGGAGTCGGCGACCCAGCCCACGGTCAGCCTCCGATCCAGCCCCGCACGATCGCGAGCAGGACCGGGGCCAGCAGCGCGCCGGCGTAGCCGATGCCGGCGTTCTTGAACGCCGACTTGGCCTTCTCCACCGATGTCGGGTCGCCACCTGCGGTCAGGTAGAGGAAGAACCCGATGGTGGCGAACAGGGTGGCGACGCCGAAGGCGATGCCCACGACCCAGGCGGTGATGTTGCCGATGACCGTCGGCAGGTCGTTGACCGCCAGGATCTGTGGTTCGGCGGCGCGGGCCGGAACGGCCACGGCCACCGCCGTGGCGGTGGCCGTGATGAGGGTGAGCAGACGGGAAATGTTGCGTCGCAACATGGTGGGCACCTCCCGCCCCTTCGCGGGGCGATCGCAGGATCAAGGTGCGCACCGGGAACCGGAGCGGGGCCGTAGGAGCGGGGCTCCTTTCAGCCGTTAGGGATCGGTTGCGAACACGGCCCGTCAGGCCGGCGCCGCGACGATCCCCGGGGCGCGGACACCGGCCGCCCTGCGGTCCGATGTCTTGCCCACCAATGGCTTGTGCTGGGTGCCGATCGCGGCTTCTGTTGGGGCCGGGGCACCCAACAGCGGCCCAACACGGCGGCGGTGGTTGGGGCTGTTGGGTCGCTCACGATCGGCGCGCAGCGGCACGAAGGCCAGTTCGCCGGCCGCGATCGCCTTCTGCAGGCGCTTCTCGGCCCGGGCGCGCCAGTCCGAGGCGGTTTGCGGGGAGATGCCGATCTGGCCGGCGATCCGGGCGAGGGTGTCGTGGTCCAGGCGGGTGGCGGCGATCAGCCGGGCCTCGGCGCGGTTGATGACTCTGGTGGCCACCGCCCGGGCCAGCACGAGATCGGGGTGGTCCCACGGACGGATCGGCATGATCGAACCCGGGTCGCTGCCGCGGATCAGCATCGTGTCGGAGTCGGCGTCGCGGACCTTGCGCGCGGCGCGTACGCCCGCGTCAATGAGCCGGCCGCAGATCCGCGGCTCAGCCAGGTCGACGGTGGCCAGCCGCTCCATGAACCCGACCAGCAACTCCGCGTCAATGTCGTGGGTGTCGCCGTGCCAGCCGGTCGCGAGCATCCCCGCCCGGCGGCGCAGGCCCGGCATCGCCATTCCGGCCGCCGCGACCCGCCACGCCGGGCCATCCCGGCGGGCGCGGATGACCAGTTCGCGCCAGACCGCGTCGCGGACGTCGTTGCTGGTGTCGGCGAGCAGCAGAAGCTTGCGCAGCTCGTCCAGCGGCAGGATCCGGTCAGGCAGGCCGTCGAAGCCGCGGGCGTCGAACGGCACGTGGGTCGGCGCCTGCGACAGCATGAGGAACGCCTTCTCAGCCGCGTCCAGCGGCGTCGTCGGCCACGATGTGGGGATTGACATTGTACAGACTCCTGAATGTGCGGTGCGCCAATGAATTCAGGCACGTGAACCGCTATTCAGGCAGGTCAACCCAACACAGCCGACGCCCACTACAGGGGCAGATCCTGTTGGGCCAGGCCAGCGGCACCCAACAACCTCTCCGCCGATCCGCTGTCCGCGAACGCCGGGCGCCAACAATGCAGGTCACGGGAACTGTAGGGCTGTGTTGGCCAGCCACGAGACCGATAACGCTGGTCGGGACCGACATCGGCAGCAGAACAGCCGGCTGAACGATCGCGCGGGACCGGAGCATCCGAGCGCTCGGTCATTAGCATCAACATGCGAGCACCGGTCGTTGTCTTCTCGTCGGGCCGCTGGAGGGAGATCAAGTGCGATGAATGACGAGCCGATGCTTCGGCTGTGGGACGACAACCCCAGCCTGTTGGATCTGTTGGGCTTCGACGCGGTTGTGGACCCGATCGTCGCAGCGGCCAGCGCTGCCAACATCGATCCGCTCGCGATCGGTGTGCATAGCCCATGGGGCGGAGGTAAGTCGACCGTCCTGAATCTCCTCGAAGCCAAGCTGGACCAGGATTCGAGTTACGTCGTCATCCGAACCGATCCATGGCAGTACGACAACCATGCCGACGTCCGCGGCGATTTGATCGTGGAGGTGCTGGACCAACTTGCCGCCCGGTTCACCGAGGACGCGACGGTCAAGGAGCGGGTCAAGGATCTGGTCAAGCGGCTCAGCTGGGCTCGCATCGGTCTGACCCTGGGCAAGGGCGCCTTGACGATGCAGTGGAATGTCGAGGAACTCGTCACAGCCTTCACGCCGCGCGGGCGCACTGACGAGAAATCGATGGCAGGATTCAAGGACCAGTTCGCCAACCTCGTCGAGGGTTTGCCAGGCGTGCGGCGGGTGATCGTTCTGGTGGATGACCTGGACCGCTGTCTTCCGCCGGCCGTAATGGCGACGCTGGAGTCGATCAAACTGTTCCTCGCCGTGCCCAAGATGGCGTTTGTGATCGCGGCGGACCAGGAGATGGTGCGCGACGCGATCGCGGCGAGTCTTGGGGAGAGCAATCGTAGCGGCGCGTTCGCCGTACGCTACCTGGAGAAGATCGTTCAACTCCCCATCGCGCTTCCCAGGCTGGCGCTCAGCGACGCGGAAGCTTACATCGGACTGCTGCTCGCGGCTCCCGACGGCGCCGGCAAAGCCGATTTGGAGGCGCTGGCCGGACACTGCACGACACGCCGCAATCAGGGTCTGGTTCCGCTTCTCGGTGACCTGGCCGGTCTGGCCTGGAAGCCGACGGAGCAGACTCTGCTCCTCGCGGCGCAGCTGGCGCAGGGCCTGTCCACCGACCGGTTGGCCAATCCGCGGCAGATCAAGCGGTTCCTCAACGCCTTCGGAGTGCGCTCGATCGTCGCGAAGTCGCGGAAGGTCACCATCGAACCCGCAGTGCTGGTCAAGATGCTTCTGCTGGAAGACCTGCACCGGTCGTCGTTCGAGGCGTTGGCGGAGACACCCGTACCAGACCGGCCGGCGTTTCTGGCTGCCTGGGAGACATGGGCGCTGGATCCTCAGTCCACAGACGGCGCAGCGCCGACCGGTGTGCATCCGAATACAAGGCATTGGGCTGCCAGCCCACCCAAGCTGGCCGAGCGGGATCTCACCCGGTATCTCGACCTCGCGGCATCGCTGCTGAATGTGCGGACCGGTGAGCAGGCCAGCGACAACGTGATCCGCCTCGTCGCGGATCTGCTGGGCGACAATACCCCGGTCCGGGAGGCGGCCTTGACCGAACTGATTCAACTTCCCGAATCGGAGCAGCGCGCTGCCATGGAGTTCACCTTCGGGCAGGGGCGCAACCTCGCCGACGTTGATGTCCTTTTCGAGATGGCCGTCAAGTGGGCCGACCAGACGCAGGCGCTTGTCGACCTCGTGGCCAACTCGGCCGAGGAAATGATCAACAGGCTTGGGCCCGGTGTCCCGGCGAACATGGGCGGGTCGCCGCTGCGGGCTCGATATGAGCGAGTTATCCGGCGGCTGTCGAGCGATGAGGGAATCGAACCGATGGTGCGCACGGCCGCGCGGATGGAGCTGGAGAGCGCGGGTGGGAACTAACGAAGCCTTCGGCGGGAGCGGGTCCGCGCAGTGGGAGAAAGTCCGGCAGGAGTGGGCCGAACTCGGCGGGGATGGCCCGGCCGGTGAGACCGCCGCCGACGCTGGCGAGGATGACGATGAATCGGAGAAGGCGCCCTACGACCGTCTAGTCGCGGCACTCGCCCAGGCGCTGGCCGGGGAGGACAAGGACGCACGACGCCCGGTGGTTCCCTCGGTTCCGCTCACGGCCACGCTGCCTCGCGGTAGGGGTGGCGGTGGCGCAGCTGGCGGAGGTGTCGGCGGACAGCCAGGCGGCGGAGGTTCGGGAGGCCGGCGGGTAACAGCGCAGGCGGCTCGGGGCGGCAGCGCAATCGGCGCCGCGACGGCCTACCGCGACCGAGACGCCGCGACGCTGGCCGGTTACGGGCTGACGCTGCAGGAGCTGGATGCGCTGTCGCCGCGGATGCGATGCGCCCGGATCCTGGAGGTGGCCATCGGACAGGCCGGCCATCCAGATGAGCAGGCGATGCGGGAAGCGTCCGTGGCACAGGTCAAAGCGTTGGTCGCGGGTACACCGGAAGCGGCTACCATCTCGCCCCTGGAGTCGATTCGCGATTTCATCGGCGAGCTGACGGTCCGTCTCGGGTTGATCGAACTACGAGACCAATACCTTGCGAAAGAAATGACCGCGGCCGAATCCCGCAATCGCGAGAAAGGGCTGCGGCAATGGGTAAAGGCCAAGATCGCCCGGCTGGACCTTGGAAGATATTCCCAGGTGTCCACCACACAGCTCCACCAGGTCGCCCGACAGATGAGCGCTGACGTGCTCCGGCTTCTACGAGGTGAGGCATGACCAGCGGCGCGTTCTTCGTCTGTCCTGAAGGTGGGCGCCTGCCGACGGTCGACGGCTACACGACGGTCGAATGGCCCACCGACGGCACCACCACCGACACCGTCGTCTCCGACCTTTCCTGGACGCTGAGGCCGCTGTCACGCACGACTGCGGCGGTCGCTGATCTCCTGCATGTCGCCGGTGGCGCCTACATCGCCGACCGCAGCACACCACGCGGCATCCGGTTCAGCCGAAGCCTCGCCTTAAAGGTCGTCGTCCTTGCCCCCGACCTGTGGACCGAACAACTCGTCGAAACAGTTGCGGGGCTCCTCGGCTGGCTGACCGGCGACGACTGGGACCTAAGCGTTGTCCCAGCCGAGGACCGCGACATCCCCGAGACGACCGCGATCGACGAGAGTCCCGAGCCCGTCAGCCTGCTCAGCGGCGGCCTCGACTCCTTCCTCGGCGCTATCCATCTCCTCCAAGGCGACCAACGGCCACAGTTCATCGGGCATAAGGATACCGCTCCATCGATCCGGCATGCCCAGAGCAATGCCGGAGCGTGGCTGGCTAGGGCGTATGACCCGGCTCCCTCCTACTCCCGGTTCGCGCTGTCGCAGGCGGCTTCCCGCCGCGAACCCTCCAGCCGAAGCCGATCCTTTATGTTTCTGAGCCTCGGAGCCGCCGCCGCCGTCAGCAGCGGTTCGACCGTATTGATCGTCCCGGAGAACGGATACACCGGAATCAACCTGCCCCTGCGCCCCAACCGGGGCGGCGCCCTATCGACCCGATCCACCCACCCCGAGACCTTCCACCGCGTCGAACGCATTTTCGCTGCGCTGGGTATCGAGGTCACGGTCACCAACCCCTTCGAGTGGATGACCAAAGGAGAGGCGATGGTCATGGTCGCGGCCGACTCACCCCCCGCAGGCTGGCACTCGGCTGCCGCCCTCACCCTGTCGTGCAGCAAACTGGACGGCAACTGGTTCGAGGCATCCCCCAACTACAACTGCGGCCTGTGTGTCCCGTGCCTCGTGCGGCGCGCAGCGTTCCTCCGAGCTGGCGTCCCGGATGAGTCCATCTACGTGTGCGAAGCGGTGACGGGCGAACCGCTGGCCAAGCTCATCGATGGCCGGCGCGGAGACATCGAGGCGGTCAAGTACGCCATCGCGGGCGGTGTTGACGCTGACGGCATCGACGCAGGCACCTGGCCGCCGGGATACGACCTCGACCAAGCGGAGGGGCTCGTCCAACGCGGCTTGGACGAGTTGGCCCTGTTGAAGCTGCCATGATCGACAGCCACGTCCTGCCGGCCCTGGACTGCCACGCGCACATCGCGCCCGATGTCACCGCCACGCAGCTGGCCACCCTCGGCGACGCTCACATCTTCGCGATGACCCGCAGCCTCGCAGAAGCCGCCGCAGTCACAGACCGCCGCGACCCGAACCTCACCTGGGGCCTCGGAATACACCCGGGCATCGCGGAGTCATGTTCAGCCTATGACCCTGACCAGTTCCGGACCCTTCTGCCGGCCTTCGCCCTAGTTGGCGAGGTCGGTCTGGACCGCCGCGCCCGACACGGCGAGCAGGCAGCCGTCTTCACCGACATCCTCGACGCGTGCCGAGATCGACCGGTCCTGATATCCGTTCACTCCGCCGGCCGAACCCGAGAGGTCACTGACCTAGTCGAGCGCTACCAGCACCCCGGTGTCATCCTGCACTGGTTCCTCGGCACCGACGACGAACGCTCCCGGGCGCTGGCTGCCGGGGCCTACTTTTCAGCGAACGCGGCGATGGCGACCGCGACAGTCGAGAGCATTCCCATGGATCGGTTACTCCCCGAAACCGACTTCCCCGCCCGGCAGATCAAGGCACGGCTGCCAGGAGCAACCCGCCCGCTCGAAGAACGGCTTGCGCAGATCTGGGGCGCCAGCATCGTGGAGACTCGCCATCAACTTTGGTCGAATCTCAAAGCGGTGGCTGTCGCCAGCGGCGCCATCGATACGCTATCCGACGACCTCGCCGATCAGCTCCTGACAGTTTGACCGGCCTGGACAGCAACTCCAAACCTGCCGAGGTTCCCGACCGACTGATTCCTGGCTCAAGTGCGGACGCGATCGGGGTGCCAAAACCGAATCCGCCAATGAGCTATCGGCCTGAGTTCCGGTCGCGTCGGTCCGGTTGAAGTACGCGGGAGGCCACGACCCAACAGCGGCGATCCACCCAACAGCCGCCGCCGGAGGCTGTTGGGTGCGGCCGGCTGGGCTGTTGAGTGACCTCGCCACGGATCGCGCCTCGTGTTGGGTGGCCGCCTCAGCGTCGTCGCCCGTGTTGAGTCGCGGCGTCATCAACGCTGAGCGTGTTGGTTCGAGGGCGCACGACCCGGCTCGTTGTGTTGAGTGGCCGTTGGGCGCACCTATCGACGACGGGCCGCGTACGCAGCCTCGGGCGGGCATTAGTGAGATGCGAACACGGCCAGTCCGGCGCGGGAGCACACCCGCCTATGGCTGCCCACGACAAGAATCTGGCATCCGCGATCGTCTCCGACCATCCGACGCCTGACGCCCCTGTCACCCGCGCCAGCCGCAGCGGCGCTCACGACAAGCCGGCGGTCATCGTCTGGCGCGTCAGCGCCCGAACCGTCGACGAGGAGGACGTCCCCGGGACATCTGATACGGCCGACAGCCCTCTGACCCTCCGGTTGGCGCGTCACCTTGTCGCGATCTACAGCGACGTTCATGACACGGTGGTCGACTTCGACGCCGACGACAACCTTCGTCGTGCCGCCGAGGCAACCGGCCGCGTCTACCGCCCGGCGCACAGCCCGATCGCCCCGGTATTGGCATCCGACCAGCCCGGCCGGGCAGGGCTGATGGTCCTGCGTTGGCCGCGCCAGACCACGAGCACGCCCGAGCAGGATGCACAGAACCTGCTCAGCAACTGCAAGCAGCACCTGGCCGCGACTGGCAGCATGATCATCATCGTCCGCGCGGCCCAGCCCGGAGCCGCCGGCACCTCGTATCACGAGCACGAGCAGATCCTGCTCACCGCCGCCCACGCCGCGGGACTGTGGCATCTGCACGACATCGTGCCGCTCGACGCCGACGACGACCGCGACGCCTTCACCTACGCCACGGCGCCAGATCGCGACAACAGCGCCGACACCCCACGACAGACCGACGGCACCACGTTGGTGATCTTCGGTCATCCGGGCAGGCGACCGTGACATCCCGCGGCGACTACGACAGTGATCTTGGAGCGGGGCGTCAGAACCGACGCCGCGCCCCTGTCACCCGCGACACGACGAACGGGCAAGAAGACACACCCGCGTCGCCCCGCGACAGCGGCGACAGACCGAACCGGCAGCCAAATGAGTCACGGTACGCTGCCGCGTCCGCGGCATTGCCGCCGCTGCAACGCACCGGCTGGACACCCGGCAGCAATCAAGTCATCGAGCCCTCACTGACCCGACCCGACCTCGCGCCCCTGACTGCCGAGCAACGCAAGGAGGTAGTCGTGATCCTCACCGCGATGATCTTGGACTACCTCCAGCGGCAGCGCACGAGACGACCGCACTCCGACTAGGTGCACCACCGCACCGGCCGCCGGGTCACCACCCGGCGGCCCCCGTCCCGAGGAGTACCCCATGACCCGCCAGCACACCACGAACCGGCCGCTGCACGAGGCCACCTACCGGCGCGTGGCCGCCCAACCTGGCACCGAACAATCCCTGCTCGCCCAGGCCGAGCGCATCCGCGCATTCATCGAGTCCAGCGGCTGGGAGGTCGTCCCGACATACGCGGATACCGAGCCCGACGAGCGCTAACCCCGCGACCCAAGGAAACGGAGCAGCCATGGCACGACGCCGAGGCTCGACACGAGCCACCCCCGCCCTTCCGACCACTATCCGAGTGGCCATCTACACCCGCCGCTCTACCGACGAGGAAAACCAGCCCTTCACGATCGAAGCCCAGACCTCGAAACTGAAGTCCTACATCAAGTCCCAGGACGGCTGGACCCTGGTCAAGGAATACTCCGACGACGCCTCCGGTGCGAAGATCGACCGACCCAACCTCAACCAAGCCCTCCGAGCCGCTCGGGCCGGCCTGTTCGACGTTCTCCTCGTCTACCGGGTCGACCGGTTCACCCGGCGCATACGCGACCTCAGCACCCTGCTGGAGGAATTGGACGAAGCCGGAGTCGTCTTCCGGTCGGCGACCGAACCCTTCGACACCTCGACCCCGGCCGGACGCATGCTCGTACAGATGCTCGGCGTCTTCGCCGAGTTCGAGCGCGAAATGATCATCGACCGAGTGGTCAACGGCATGGAGCGCAAGGCATCCAAGGGACAGTGGACCCTCGGTGTGGCTCCGGAAGGCTACCGCGTCGATGCCGAGACTCAGCACCTCGTGCCGATCAAGGCGGAGATGCCCGCCATAAAGGAGATCTTCCGCCTGTACACCAAGGACCGCATCGGCTGCCGGGCCGTCGCCAAGAACATCAACACGCGCGGATTGCGCCGTCGTAGCGGCAGGCCCTACAGCTTCAAGACCATCGCCGACATCCTCAGCAACCCCGTGTATGTCGGTACCGTCCTGTTCCGCGACGTCGAGACCGAGAACGCCCACCCGGGCATCATCGACCGCGACACCTTCGATCGGGCCCAGCGCTTGCTGATCGAGCGCGGCGAGAGCCCCGCAGCCGCCGCTGGCGCAGCCTCCGAGTACCACCTCACGGGCAAGATCGTCTGCCCGTTGTGCGGACGTACTTACCTAGGCACGGCCGCACACGGCCGTAGCCGCACCTACCGCTACTACACCTGCTGGACGCGCAACCGCTACGGCACCGACCACTGCCCAGCGCCGCGAATTGACGCCGACCGGTTCGACGCCGTCGTCCTCGACGCGCTAAACGTCTTCTACACCCGCAAAACCGACCTGATGATGGAGGCCATCGGCGAGGCACAAGCCCACCACGAGGCGATCCGCAGCGAGCTGGAAGCCGAACAAGACTCCATCCGCATCCAGATGGCCCATAAGGAGACCGCCGTCGACCGGTACCTCACCGACTACGAAGACGGCAAGCTCGACAAAAACCTCATTGAACAGCGGGTCCAGAAGCTGTCCGACGAACTGACCGAACTTCGCCACCGGCGAGACGAACTCCAATATCAGCTCGACAACACCCCCGGCAAGATCACGGCAGCGGAGCTGAAGGGCCTGAGCGCCGACATCACCAAGATCATTACGATGGGTCAGGTCGCCCAGCGCAAGGCACTCTGCGACCTGGTTCTCCACAAGATCGAACTCAACCCGGCCACCGCGACCGCAACCCCCACGTTCCGGGTCAACATCGCGCACGCCGTCAGCGGCATCAGCACCAGCAACGACGAAAATGCCCCAGCCGGAAGCCCGGCCGGGGCGATTCTGTCCAGCTCACACGCGGTTCGCGAGCGTAGACCCACGGTGGAGACGAGGGGACTCGAACCCCTGACCCCCACACTGCCAGTGTGGTGCGCTACCAGCTGCGCCACGTCCCCGCAGGTGTCCCGGTCGTCCCGGGCACTCGCAAGATACTACACGGCCCG